>SAMEA103957795__coassemble_81_pt1 | contig 82062 bp, 43 predicted proteins | sample SAMEA103957795__metabat2_low_PE_026 | metagenome-assembled genome bin SAMEA103957795 (sample SAMEA103957795) | gut metagenome | biome: gut; material: feces | host: Canis lupus familiaris | collected 2014
CGTTAATGAGAGCATCTAAGTCACGCTTCTTTCCTTTTACTTTGCCAAAGCTTCAGGCAATAGGCACTATAGCCTCATATGTTGGTGAGGCTCCTGAGGTGATCTACTACGATCCTATGTTTCCAGAGCGAGAAAAGAGTGCTGAAGTTAAGAAAGATATGTTCTTGTTTAGACAGGTAATTGGTGAGGACAAGGACATTGAAGACTTTATTCGCATTGCTTTAAGGCTTGCGACTAAGCGAGTGGTGGTCAAGCGCCCTTCAACAGCAGAGCCAGTTAGTGCTGTAGATATACAAAGAGCCTATTTTGTTGACGGTGGCCAATGTCGCTTTGATTGCTATAAGCCTTAGTGCATTAGCCAAGATCTAATGTGATGGCTGCTTTACGTATGATTCAAATGAAAATGGCGAGTTCACCTCGCCATTTTCATTTGATAAGAGCGCTAGTTGCTCTTTAGTAGATAGTCTTAGGCTTACGCTATGTAATTTTTTTTGATTATTGGATTAGTCTGTTGTGATTGGGGAGAAGCCAGTAATGTGGAGGACTTCCTGAATGCGCTTATCTTTTATGAGGCGGCCAATGAAAGCCTTAGCTTTACGATTGGTTTTGGACTGCTCCATTAAAACTGCATAGTACTGAATATCAGAGTGCAGATTACGTGGCACCTCGTAATAAGAGCCGTTGAGCTCGCGAGTTATTTGAGCAACTAATGGCTTAGTGACAATGCCTACCTGAACATTGCCGTTAGAGACCATGGAGTAGACTTGGTACTCGTGTTCGCTCTTATAGGTTTTGTCTTTCAGATAGGTTGTATTAAAAGCTGAGTTTTTCAAAAGCTGTGCGGTTGCAAAGCCAACAGGAGTTTGGTTTGCTGACGCTAGCGCGAGGCTTTGAATCTGATGTTTGCGCAACAGGTTTTGCGCAGTATTGCCTTTGGATCTAAATAATTCAGGATCGCATGACCAAAATACTAAAGGAGCAATAGCAAAAGGCACCATAGAGCTGCCTACTGCTCTTTGAGAGCGAATCAGGCTAATTGGTAGTCTTTCATCAGATGAAAGCACTACATCACAGACAGCTACAGTGTTGTTTTCAGGTGCGTTAGCTACCATGGCATACAATTCGTTAGCTGTTGCAAAGGTAGGCTCAAACTTAATCTTTGAGACATTTTGCATCAGGTTAACTGCCTGATATAGCTGCGGTACAGCACATACCTTAATGATATTGTTCTGCTCGATCGTTTCGTTTACTGTAGCTTGAGCAAAACTAGGAGTGGCAGCAAGCACTAAAGCACTAAAAGCGGCACTGCCTGCACAGAAGAGTTTAAAGAGGCGTACTGCCTTATGTGAGCGTAATACAGAGATACTCATATATCCTTCCTAGCTTCAAGTACAAGTAAGCAGATCTTATCATTAGCCTATGCCGATTATCTCATGCATATTTACAAATTACTTAATACCTGAAAAGCATTCAACTAATCTACATTTCCTAGGCGCTAAAGACCTTGTCTCATGCAAAAGGGTAACATGGTTTTTTTGTTGGATCTGCGCCTGTCGTGCTCTTAGGCAATTAGGGCCTTTTCAGATGATGTGTTCGACAAGTAGTGTTGATGCGATCGTTGGTTGTTTTAGCGAGCTTACTGAGCGGGCGCTTATTTGACCACGTGCTTTTCACACTGTACAAGGCGCTCAAAGATCTCAGTAGTTGATCCGCAGTCACGGAGCTTGTCGGCAAAACCTGGCTCGTTTAGTAACAAGGAGAGGCGGCCTAAAAGTTTTAAGTGGGTCTCGCCGTCATCAGGGCTAGCAAGCAAGAAAATAAGATCACTCTTGCGGCCATCAAGGGAGCCAAGGTCGATTGGGGTATCAAGGGTGGCAACTACCACAGTGGCACGCAATACAGAAGATGATTTTGCATGCGGCAGCGCGATACCTTCAGCAACGCCACAAGGACCGAGCTCTAAGCGTGCATTAAGATCGCTTAAGTAATCATGCTCCGAGGTAATAGCATTGACCTTAGAGAGTTTTTGCACCATGGCGCGGATGATGTCATCTTGATTGCTTGCTTTGAGCTTAACAATCATAGTGCTCTCATCGAGCGCATAGCGGAGCATAAATGGGCCTCTATCAACATTATCAGCTGAGCGAAAGTTTTGACGTAAGTACTGCAGGTTATTGAGCACATTACGATAGAAGCTGCCATTGAGCTTGTAGTAAGCACTGTAGATAAAGAGAGTGGTTAGACACAAAATAGCAACAAAAATAGTCGCCATAGTCGAGTTCATTTCTGGCAGCGGTACTTGTGAGTCTTCAAAGACAAATGTTGCTGCCATGGAGCCACCAAAGAAGAAAAATGAAATGGTGCTACCTAAGTGTACTGAGGTAATGCGCATAGAGAAAATCAGGGCATCATTACGCTGTGAAAGTTTAAACTCTCCATAGTCTACGGTATCTACAGTCATTGAAATCAGGCTGACATGACACATGCCTAAGCCGCAGTTAATTAAGATTAATGCAGCAGTTATGAGTGCGGTAAGCATGTCAGAGGCATTTTGCGCTAAGAAGAGGATTACAGCGCCGCCTATAAATAAGTAGACTGAAAAGTTAAAGACAAAGGCTCTAGAGAGCATGCGCACCATTGGCTCATACAAAGCCATACAGGTAATTTGTAAGAAGCAGCCAACTAAAAGTGCAGTGTATATAGAGTGATTGTTAAAGAGGTTGTTGGCATTTAAGAGATTAAAAACAGAGCCAACGGTTATGCCTAAAGCTATGTTAATTAATACACCGCAAATAAAGAGCACCATCAGCTGATCGTTGTGCAACACGATCTGGGCAATGTTTTTAATTTGTTTGATGAGGCTTTCAGAACTACCTTGATGATTGCTATGCGCAACAGGTGAGAGCTCATTAAACGAATTAACGTAGTTCTCTTGATTGCTAGAGGCCATTGTAGCTTCGCGAATCTCTGCATAGACAGCACTAATATCATTAATTTCGTGGTTATGGTTTTGCTCTTGATTATTCAGTGAGGCATAAAGCTCGCTATTAGAGCCGGCATTATCTCCATTGGAGGAATAGCCCACCATCTTATCGTCAGTACCATTAACATTAGCGCGGTCAAAATAGCCGATAACATTGTTGTAGCACTGCTTGACGTTGTTCTGAACTACAGCTGCATCGTAAGTTGTAAAGCTAGAGCTAATGATGCCCTCAGAGGCTGTAGAGTCCTTAAAGTTTTGCATCTGAGGCTTGTTTGAGCCTTGTGATTCAGAGTAGTTAAGTGCCGCTTGAGCCGCAAGACGAGCGTAAAGATTGTGCGCGTCGTTGGTAGAGCAATAGCCACCATTAGAGCCAATGGCATCTTTTTGATATGGCGGCAGCATATGCTTGTGAGAATTGCGGCGAATGCTACGCGCTTGTCTTTTAGCAATGTACTTGGTTCGGATGAAAAGTAACAAAGCACTTTGACTGACCACCAAAATAATAATGCTCATGATATCTGCATTAGTGTACTCATCATTTGGACCTGAAAGCATGGTCGGGTAGTAATGGAGCAGGGGTACAGAGCAGATAGGTATAAAGAAAGTACCGATCGAGGTGGCGATACATGGAACTGAGGCCATGGCATCGCGCGTTGAGCTATCGGAGCTAAAGATAGTCAGCATCGGCCATGAGGCAGTATCGATCATAAAGAACGATAGTGACCATAATGCATAGGACAGCGTTACTGCTAAGTAGATGCTGCCGCCTTGCTCAGGCAAGTGGTACATCCATACAAGAGCTAGGAGATTTAACAGCGAGCCGCAAAAGATCCAAGGCTTGTATTTACCAAAGCGGCTAGAGGTATTGTCGACTAAGAAGCCGATAATAGGATTGGCAATAGTACCTAGGACATGAAAGCCTAAGTACAAAGCACACAAAAATGCTGCTTCAAGATGCAGTACATGGAGGCAGTAGGCAAAGATGCATAGATTTATAAGACCTTGCACTAATTCTTTGCCGAGGACACCGACGCTAAAAGCAATTTTTTCACGCCACGATGCAAATGATATAGAACGTTTGAAGTCTTTCATAAAACACCAGGCGCAACCACTGCCACGGGTAATGACAGCGATCTTGATAAAACAACCCATGCTAGACTTTATATAAGCCTAGCCCCGTTAATAGCTATAGCGTCCACTCTATGGAACAATCGCTCACTACAACAGATCTCGCCATATAGAATTAGACTATATTTGCATGATGATGTGGCAACCAAATACATCATATTGGCTTTGAGATCTTAAAAGTGAAAGCTAAATTGCGCATTATTCTAGCAAAATTTGGGATCGGGCACACAGTTTGCCCTGTTGTTGGGCCCAAATACAACTAGCGGTGCTCAAACTCCTATCTATATAAGAGGCACAAATGTTTAGACTCTGTCAGAGGGCTGGTTTGTGTTGTGCCCAAAGCAAAACGGCCCCACTAAGTGAGGCCGCTTGCTATGGCATAAAGATCTGTGTCGATGTAACTAATTAAGCCTTAGGTTTTTTGGTTGGACGCTTGTAATTGTCCTTAGTAAGACCCTTTGCGCGAGTGATATACAGTGCGTTGGCGGCTACAGTCTTAGTTACGGTGGTGCCAGCTCCGATAGTTGCGCCATCCTCAACAGTAACCGGGGCAACTAACTGTGTATCTGATCCAATGAAGACATCTTTGCCGATGACAGTGCGATGCTTATTAGCGCCATCATAATTGCAGGTAATAGTACCGGCACCGATGTTAGTGCCAGAGCCGATATCGCTATCACCAATATAAGTAAGGTGGCCAGATTTAGTGCCAACCCCAATATGGCTATTCTTTACTTCAACGAAGTTACCAATGTGCACCTCATCTTCAAGCACATTGCCTGGACGCAGACGTGCAAATGGTCCAATGGTAGTGTGCACCTTCATCTCAGACTTTTCTAAGATGGAGTATGGAGAGATCTCAGAGCGATCGCCAATGGTTACATCCTTAAGTACACAGCCAGTACCAATAATTACGTTATCGCCGAGCACCACCTTGCCCATAATGATAACGTTGGTATCGATAAAGCAGTCTTTACCAAAACTCAGAGTGCCACGCAGATCAAAACGTTCAGGATCAGCTAAAGTAAGGCCTTCAGTCATTAAACGAGTGGCTTGTTGCTTTTGGTAGATACGCTCAACTGCAGATAACTGTACCTTGTTATTGACGCCTTCGAGCAGCATGGTGTTGTGAGGCTGTGCCTCAACAGGGCTTACGGTACGGCCATCCTTAACTAAGAGCTCAATGAGATCGGTAAGGTAGTACTCACCTTGAGCATTGTTGTTGGAGATTTTTGGCAAATACTCATTTAATACTGCAGCTGATGCGGCGATCATGCCGGTGTTAATTTCGCGAACTGCCTTTTGCTCTTCGCTAGCATCCTTTTCTTCAACTATGCAACGAATGCTGCCCTTTGAGTCACGGATGATGCGACCGTAGCCAAAAGGATTCTTTGGTCGTGAGGTCAGCAAAGTCATAGCAGAGCTGCTAAGACCTGAGAGCAAACGCTCAAGCTCGCTCTTTGGAGTTAATGGAGTATCCCCATAAAGAACAATCACATCTGAGGATGCATCGACACAAGGAATGGCCTGAGATACTGCATGGGCGGTACCTAATTGCTCTTTTTGGTAGCACACATTAATGAGTGAGCGGCAAGCACCCTCAAGGCTTTGTAAAGCTTGTTCCACTTGCTCGCCCTTGTGCCCAAGTACTACATGAATCTTGGATGGGCTAAGCTCACTAGCGGTCTTAATGACATGAAAGAGCATCGGCTCATCAGCAACCTTATGCAACACCTTTGGTAAATCAGAGTGCATGCGTTTGCCCATACCTGCGGCAAGGACGATAACTTCAAGAGCCATATACTCTCCTTAATATAAACAAAATGATTAATCTGATGGACACACACACACACACACAAAGTCCATCAGGATGTATCCCATAATGCTAAAACTTTAATGAATAAGATAATAATCTAACTTTCAAAAATACAAGTGCTAGCAAAGATGGTTTGATCCACGAAAAGAATTTTTAAAATTATCTTAACGCTATTTGGCGTTCTTCTTATAGCGGTACCAAACAAAGATTATCAAAGCTAGTGCTGCAATGATGAATGGATAACTAAGCAGCTGTCCTACGTTCATGCCTACATTGGTTTGATAATCTGCCTGCTCGATCTTAAATGGCTCAATGATGACACGAGCAGTGAAGATCATAAGAAGCATTAAGCCCAAGATGAAACCATCAGGGCGCTTTTTCATCGCAAAGTACACGAAGGTAAGCACGATGAAAGTGGCAAAGTAAGCACAAGCTTCATAGAGCATAGCAGGGTGGCGGGCAAAGTCTTCGCCCAAACGGGCAAATACAACGCCAAACGCACTATCTGTTGGGGTTCCAAGAATTTCAGAGTTCATAAAGTTGCCTAAGCGAATGAAGCAACATACGAGCGCAATTGGGATGCTGAGCATATCGGCAAGCTCTAAGAAACGATACTTCTTGGAGCGCCAAATATAGATGGAGTAGGCGACAATCACGCCTACAGTACCACCGTGGCTTGCAAGTCCGCCATTCCAGATTTTAAGGATCTCAATTGGATTGGACAGGTAGAAGTCTGGTTCGTAAATAAGACAATGACCAAGACGTGCGCCGATGATAGTGCCAGCAAAGATATACACGAGCAGTTTGTCTAAGTCTTCAGTGTTGTACTTAAGGCGCTTAAACATAGCCTGCATGATGAAATAGCCAATCACAAAGCCAGAGGCAAAGAACAATCCGTACCAACGCAAGGTTAGTGGACCTATGGTAAAAGCAATTGGATCTCCGTCCCAAACAAACATAGTACTTCTCTAATGTTGGAAAATTATTGCCACGGCTATGGTGCTGTTAGGCAGATTACATATCGAAAACGATCAGCTATCGTAAGACTGTCCATGAAATATTCATCCGCTGTCATGGATTACTCAAAAAGCTAAGTTCTCGTAGCCAAGAACAAAAATGTTCGTATAGGCATATAAACTTATCTTATTTCTTGGTATTAGCTTGATTGATAATCTTCATTGTGCCCTATTATGTGGCTTGAAAATTTTGCATTAGTCGCTACATACCTTGAGTAAGTTGAGTCTTAGTTTCGACATTATGAAAAATAGTATTTTCTGTGTAACGTTCAACATAATCAAGTACTTAGCCATGTTCTGTATTGGGGAGTAGTCTCTTACCAAAAGTAGCTTACGAATTGCGTGCGTAAAATAGCTGTAAAGCCTTTATCTATGCTAAGAAAACAAGGTTAGAGAGGCTTTAAATTGAGGTTAGTTTTGTAAGAATAGTTTGGCAAATAAGTCGCCGCCACAAAATAGTGCGAAGACGTCGCACATGAGAATAATAAGACAACATGGCTCTTTGAGGCGTGCATTGCAGTTTGCGCTGATAGACTTTGATATAATCGAGTAGAGCTATGTGCGTTATAAGATTATGTTCTTTGGTGCATGCGCTTATGCACCGAATTAGGGCCTGTTAAGGCCATTCAATCATCCTTGCGCTGTGCTGTTAGTGAGATAGCACTTTATCGGCTTAGTTTGCCTGTGAGTGCCAAATACAAGTTCATAACAAAGGTGTTATGTACGTGTATAAGGAACTATCCACTTAAGCTTTGAGTGCTAATCCGCTCAATTATCAGTCCTTGGATGGGCACATTCTTAAATAAGACGACCTAGTTAACAGCCTGTTTATCTATTCTTTAAGTGCTCCATGATTGATCTAGTTTCCTCGGTAGATGCCCTGTTTTCGTATATGGGCGCAACCATATTCGCTTTAGGCCTTATTTTCTGCCTAATTCCCCGTACTTTTAGGTTCGGTATCTTTGCTATGCTCGCAGGTGATGTACCGCTAGCATTAGCTATTGCATTTCCGAGGAAGATAATTGAGTTCTTGCTCTCGCAAGGCATTACTCCTGAGCAATTCCCTGATCCTGATTCTGGTCATATCTACGGTATCGTAGGTGGTGTGGCCTTTGTCGCTTTTCTATTCTTAATGCGCGCCTTGCTCTTAAAGCTCTTTAAGAGAAGCGCAGAAGATGATGATGCACCAGTACTCCCTGTAGAGGACTCGTTCTTAGATGAGGAGCAGGACGATTTAGATCTCGCAGGCAAGGGAGCACGCAATCAAAAAGTCTCAGGCAAGAAAGGCAATAAGAGAGCTAGCTCAAGACATTTAAGCGCTGATGATGTTCCTCTGAGCCTTGATGGTGCAGACAGCGCATTCAAACCATTAAAAGAAAATAATAGCTATCCAGAGCCACGCACTAATGCTAACGGAGATAGCACTAGTGCAGCTAACAGCTTTGGTAGCGCTGCGCTGCAGGGTTTAAGTGCCGATGATGGTCCTGACTTTAGCAACGATTTCTTAGCCGCAACTGCACGTAAGGAAACTCAAGCTAAAGCATCTGATGATAATACTCCTTCTAAAGAGGCCTTAGCTGACCGTATGAGTCGTCTGAGCTCTCTTGCTATGTCTGTTGCACAAGAGCAGGAGCAAAAACAGTCCGCATCAGATACAAACAATAAAGATAATGCCTCATCACCATGGTCTGGCTTAATGGCTAAGATTGATGCGGCTAATGCTCAAGGTCAAGCAGCACAGCCTCAAAGCGCCCAAGAGAATGTAGGTAATGAGCTTGCTCAGGTTCCTCTTACAGGTCGTAAGGTAGGACAGTTACTTGATGTAATTGATAATGACGATGCTGAAGCTGTAGCTGATCTGCAAAAGAGTTATAACAAGAAAACTACTGAGGATACTGCTAGTTCATCAGCTGGTTTTGCTGATATCTTAAACTCAGCTACTGCTCGTCAAAGCCGTATTGAGCATGAAAACCAAGATGAGCTTGACTCTCACAACCTCACTGATGCTTTAGGTCAACAAGCCGAGGATCTCAATGACGATCGTTACGAGGCAGCTCCTAAGGATCAAGAGCAATCTCCAGTTTATCCAAACTTCAAGCGCAAGACTGTAGCTGAGGTATTAGCCTCATTAGAGTCAGAAGATGTGCCTGATAAAAACGATGAGCTTAAGGTAGACGGTGCTCATAGTGCAGCTACAGACTTTGACCGTCAGGCTATCGATGCCAAGATTGCACAGCCTAGTGAGGTAAGCAATGAAAGCGAGCCTTATCAGTCAAGCTCTGCAAATAAAGCTGATGCAAGTGAGAATCAGGATGGCGCTGCTGATGGCTTAAACCTTGACTCCTTAAACTTCAGTTTCTCTATTTACAATCACAACTTAAGAGAAAAGCAGTCTGAAGATGAAGACAAGGGTGTATCCGAGTCTGAGGAAAAGTCTTCTCAGGCCCCTTCAAGTATTGCTAAGCAGGCAACCTTAGCCGCTGCTCAAGAAGGTGGTGAGGAGCTTCCTGAGCTGAACTTAGATGGCATGTCTCCAGGCTCTGAAGATGTCTTAAGTGAAGAAATTAGCGCAGAGTTAGAAAAACAAGATAAGGAACACGACATTCTTGAAAAGAGTGATCGTGCTGCTGAGGCGTTAAACCACGTCTCCTTGCTCGAGGGTGACTTTGAGAACGAGGCCTCCCGTTTCTACGAGTACAACACTACTCGTGTCGACTCTGCTCAAGAAGAGGCTAAGTCTCTTGAAGAGCGCATGCGTCGTGGTATTCAAGAGAAGTTTGGTATCGATGGCAGCACCATTTCACCTGCTTTAGCTAATGACCCTGGCATGATCTCTGACCTTGAGAGACAGCAAAAGGTCATGGAGGCTCTTAATAAGCTTAAGAACCTCAATGCCGCTAAGCAGGCCAATAAGGAACAAGAAGTTGTCAAGGCAGATGCCGCCGCAAGCACTGATACCCCTGCAAGCATGGATACATCCGCTAAGGCAGAGTTTGCTAGCAAGGCCGCATCTGATAATGCTCAAGAGCCTAAGAGCGTTAGCCAAAAACCTAGTGCTCCGGTAGCCTCCGATCTTAAGGCTATGGTTGCAGCAGCTAAGGCCGCCGCAGCCGCATCAGATGATGTTCAAGAGCCTAAGACCGATAGCCAAAAGCCAAGCGCTCCTGCAGTATCCGATCTTAAAGCCATGGTTGCAGCAGCTAAGGCCGCCGCAGCCGCAGCTGATGAAAAGGCTGATGATCAGGCTGATGATCAGGCTGAGGATAAATCTCAAGCTACTGCAGCTCAGATGGCTAAAGATAGTGTTTCTGAGGATAAGACTAAGGAGCTTAAGTCTCAGAGTGCGCCTTTAGCTGCATCAACAGCTGCTGCGCTGACTCCTGCACAGATGGTAGCTCAGGCTAAGCTTGCTGCTTTAAGAGCATCCTCAGCTACTAAGCCAAAGCCAAAGAAGATTTTTGCAACCTTAAATGAGGGTGGTGAGACTCGTGTTAAGGGCCCACGTACCGCAGCAGAAGCTTTAAAGATGGCATTTGCTAATGCTGGCTCTGAGGGCCGTGGTCTCTTGCAAAATGCCTATAAGCATCACAAAGAGTTTAAGCCTTTAAATGCTCCAGCTGAAGGTGGCGTAGCAGCAAGTATCAAGGCAGAAGTTGCTAAAGCTAAAGCTGCAGCTGCTGGTGCTGATCTTAATGCTATGGATTTAGCTGAGGATATTGCAGCTATGGCTGCTGCCGCCGCTGCTTTGCCTGGTAGTGAAGATTTTAATACCGATGAGATGCTGGCAGCTGTCGAAAGTATCGATACTAGTGGCTCCTTTACAGATGGCTTCAATGCTAGTGATTTTGATGCTTCAACTCTCGATAGCATCGGCTCAGATGGCTTTGACTCTCAGGCAGCTGTTGCAGAGGCAAAAGAGGCGGTGGATGCTATTGCAGCTAGCGTAGAGGATGATGCTGGCTTTGAGGTCGATGAATTTGATACTGCACACAGTGGCATTAGCAAGCCTGTTTCAACATCCACTAAGTCCGAGCGTATGCAAGATATGCTTGCCAAAGCTAGAGAGCGAGCTGCCAAGGTTGCAGCTATGCGTTCTGCTGAATTAGCTAAGAAGGGTGCTTCCCCTGATGTTGCTGCTGCAGTTGTAGCAGCAGCTAGTGAGGCTGCAACCAACGAGTTTAATGTAGTTACTCCTGTTCTTCCTCATGAGGATGAAGAGGATCCAGCTGATTTGGCAGCTAGCATCAGAGCCGCTGTAAATACCGCTAAGGCTACAGCTGCTGCTAATACCCGTAAGGATGTTCCTGAAGATGACGAGTGGTCATTCCCGGTTGCTGATAATGAAGAGCCTTTACGTCGAATTTCATCAATAAATCCAGGCAATGATCCAAAGGTTAAGGCTGCACGTGCTAATGCTATGGCACGCATTGCTAAAGCTCGCCAAGCTGCTCAGGAGCGTTCAGCTGCCGCTGCTGTGGCTGCTGCTTGGAAGAAAGATAAGGGCAGTATCGTTTCAAAGCATGGTGTGGCTAATAAGGCTGCAGCAGCATTACAGTCACGTACTGCAAGCTCCTTAGTTGCTAATGCAATTAAAGAGCGTACTGGCGTAGTAGTTCCACAGAAGATGATCAGAACTGTTCCTGATTCTCTGCCTACTGCAATCCGTACTCCTAAGTCATTTGCCGCAGGTGCTGCCCGCATTAATCGTTTAGAAAACGTTAAGAAAGCTGCATCAGCCGCTGGTCGTCAGATTCCAAATACCGAGCGTAAGGTAGCTACACCACGACAGGTCCTCAAGAGCGATGCTGTGACTAAGGTCGATGTAAAGCCTCAGTCTCGCGCCGTGACCTCTGATGTTAAGAGCGCTTTAGAGGCTGCACGTGCATTTGCTAAGTCTCGTGATGATGCTAAAAAGCAGCTTAGCAATGCATCTAATCCAGATGAGGTTAAGATTGCACTTGAGGCTGCTCGTAGCGCTGCAAGAAATCGCGCTCGTGAGGCTGCAAAGGCTAGAGCTACTATTGCAGCTCATGCTAGCAAGAAGGTTGAGGTACCTGATGTAGAGCGTACTGAGCCATCTGAGGCTGTTAGCTCTTCACTTGAAGCAGCACGTAATGCCGCTCGTGCAGTATTAGCTCGTGCCGATCGCTCCAAGTCAGGCGTAGTTCCACCTCACTCAGAGGATGTGGATGTTAACGCTATTAATGATGAGGCTAAGCTTAAGAGCGATATGGCTCCAAAGAGTGATATGTCGATTGCTCGCCTGACTAAGGCCGTGGCATCAGCATCTAATGCTTCAGCTCAAAAGCGACCTGTTGCCTCTGCTAGCGCCTCAGTTAGCGCAGCAGCCCCATCTGCAAGCACTGCAGCTCCTGCTAGTGTAGTAACCGCAAGTGCTACAGCAGCTACAAGCGCTGCAACATTAGATAGCGATGAGCCAAAGCGTCGTGTTCACTCTCTCAAAGGCCGCAGCCGCAGCAAGGCTGATGATACTCAAGCTGTCGTTGAGGAGGCTGCAAGCTTAAAGAAGCGTAAGGTCGCATCTTTAAAGCGCACCATACGTCGCTCTGGTGCAGATACTCAAGAGTAGTATTAACTAAACATTCATTATGTCTCCCCTTATCTTTAGTTAATTAAAGTTACGGGGAGGCAACGTTTGAGGCCGCTTAGCGGCCTTAGTTATTTTTATCGTTACGCAATGATGAGGATCTAGCATAGATGAAGCAAACGCAACTAAAGATTGCTTATGTCAGTCCAGCTAGTCCTTGCATACAAAGATTAGTGGCAAAAGATGAGCTCTTATTAAACTCTTCATCCTCATTTAAACCACTACGTCGTAAAACCTATCTATCAGGGCGCGGCTTACTCAAACTCGCATTAGTTGAGCAAGGACTGTTAGATATAAATGCTCCTCTGCCGCCGCTCATGCTTGGACCAAGTGGTAAGCCATTTATTGGCACTTTAAGTAAGAGCGTCAATGAGGTTCACTTTAATCTTAGCCACTCTATAGATTTAATTGCCCTATCTACAGGAAGCAAAGAGCAGGGGATCGATCTTGAGGTAGCTAATATTAAACGCTTACGTAAGCCATTAGTTGAGCGTGTCCTAAGCGATAAAGAGCTTGATTATTATTTGAAGCTTGAGAGCGACGCAGATAAAGCCTTGTTTTTTACGCAACAATGGACCTTAAGAGAGGCTCTAATTAAGCTTACGGGGCTAAGCATCTTTAAGATGGATGTATTGAGTATTGATCCGTACGAACACACCATTGTCTCAAGTGAGGTTCCAAAGGGCGTGGTCTACTGCTTCAAGTTACCAAAGGCGGCAGGAAGTTCAAAGCGCGTGCTTAGCAAAGCCATGCACGAAAGTCACCCATCAAGTGTTACTGTAGATGCTAATTGTGGCATTGATGAGCCATTAGAGATTAATCTTAACGAGCCACTTGATGCGATGGTATCAGTATTTGTGCATCAAGAGGACATTGAGGAGTGCCAAAAGGCCAGGATAGCGCCAGTTTTAATTAGTATGCAGCAAGAACTTGCCGCCTCATTAGGTCTTTTAATGGATCATGATGGAGCACAAGAGGCTGCCCTAAATGGTGCGATTAACGATAATGAGTCTATGTTGTATGACCACACAGACTTTATCCCATGCGCTCTTGCGGTTTATAACACGTTTACAGTTAATTGCAGCCCTGATTCATAAGGCAGCCATACATTATGTATGGATGCGGCGTGTTATAATAATGTGTGGGAATACTACTGTCACACCTTTTGCTTTAAAGTGTAAGAATCATTAACCAGTTTGTTTTATGCCAACTTGTTAATGCATTGATTTTGAAGCTGAGTGCCTCAGTGGATATTAGGTTAGTTGCGAGCTATGCCTATTGGCTTTGTAATTTTATTTACGGATCTCTTTATTATTGGATCTGTTCAAAAGGTTTAAGGTTTTATTGCCAGCTGCGAAAAGCAAAGGAGAAGGAAAGTGACGTGGTTCAGATATCTGGCGTTTGTCGGTGCTGTATGCATGCTTGTTGCTGTTACTCCAGGTTCAGCAACCCTTGATTTCCTATGCCGTATAGGCGGTGCTTTCGTGCTTATGTTTGGCTGCTGCTACTTCCTGTTGCGCGAAAACGAGATCCTATACGGCTCTGTATGCGTAGTTTTGGCCGTATTAGTACAGCCATTCTATTCACTGCCTTACTCTAATGGTATGTGGATGCTGCTATCTTTATTTGCAGGCATTTATTTATGTCTTGCTGGTCTTTTATCTGCCAAGATTGAAAAGCAGCATGCTATGCAAAAGGCCAAGATTGATGCAGAAATGGAAATGTATCGTCGTAATGAAGAAAAACTGCGCAAGCAAAAAGAAGAAATGGCTAATAATCCACACGGCCATAAGTAAGAGCGCAAGCATAGTTTTATAACAAGCAACAAGCCCTGTCAGAGCAATCTGTCAGGGCTTGTTGCTTATTGGGCGAGGACAAGTACACGTTCTTTTGGGACAGGAAAAGTGCCAACCCTAGCTCGGCAGGAAAAGTACGTGATCTTGCTGGACAAGAAAAGTGCCTGACCTAGCTCGGCAGGAAAAGTACATGATCTTGCTGGACAGGAAAAGTCCCTGAGCTTGCTGGTCAATAAAAGTGCCTGACCTAGCTCGGCAGGAAAAGTCCATGAGTTTGTTGGACTCTTAAGGTAGGCACTTTTCTTTAGAGCAATTAGTAGCTAAGAGTTGGTGTAGCTAATTTGCACCGCATGAGGTCCTGCAAGATCTCGAATACTTTCGATAAGATCGTCGCTAGGAATAAAGCGCAAGTTATCGTTATTGAGATTGATGCGTACATCATCAAGCATGATGCTCAAAGAGCAGCCCTCATCAACAAAAACATCCTCATTTTCATTGTCATAGCGGCCTGAAGAGCGTCGATTGTTATCTGCATATTGAGGTGGCAGTGCTTGTGGCGGAGGTAGACCAGGCAGATTAGTGCGATTTGGTAATCCTGCTTTAGCTAAAGCACTCTTAATATCACTTACCTTGACGGCATTGCGCATTAAGGTGGTGTTGATGAACTCGTGGTGCTCTTCGTAGAAGTCCTTTTTGAAGCATAAGGTGATATTACGGGCACTCTTACGACGGATGAGATCCATAGTCTCAATACCACGGCAGCGATAGCGCAGACCGTCAGGTGAGTTATAGCAAGACACCTTCAAGATTAAGATTAAAGGTGCATCGCATAAGAGACTTTCGTCCGTATCAGCAGGCATGCTATTAATGCGCTGATCATGGCTATTAGCACGCTCTTCTAAAATCTTAGTTAAGGTTTCAGCTTGGTTTTGGAAAAGCTGCAGTGACAGCTGTGAGGTCGCATCATCTAAGGTAATAGAGTAGAACTTTTTGCCACTATTCTTAGACACATTGCTATCGCAACTAATGACGACACCACAGACGGTATCAACTGAAGGCCTATCTTGTGAGCCTGGACGAATATGTCCTAAAGATGTGGTGCAATAGCTTCTAAGCTCATCGATATAGCCGTTAATCGGATGACCTGAAACATATAAACCGAGCTTGGCCTTCTCTTGAGATAAGGTGTATTTCTCTGGCCACTCATGGCACTGTTCAAACTCTGGTGTATCGTCGATATCATCCATCATGGCAAACAAGCCAGTTTGACCTGTTTCTTTTTCATCTTTCTTTTGTGTTGCGTAGGTAATAGCGCGGGTAATAGATGCAAACTTCTGTGCTCGGGTACCCTCAAAACAATCTAAAGCACCACTGAAGATAAAGGCTTCCATGCTCTTCTTATTGAGACGCTGACTACCAATGCGGGCAACAAAGTCAAAGTAATCGTTAAATGGACCATTCTCATTACGATCGTGAACGATTTGATTAACTAAGTCCTCTCCAATGCCATTGATCGCACCCAGGCCGTAAATAACAGAACCATCTTCATCTACAGTAAAGTCAAAACGACCTACGTTAACGCTTGGTGGATTTACGGTGATGTTAAGGCGTTTACATTCGGCAATATATGACACCAGCTTAACGGTATTAGTACGGTCAGCTGTCATCATGGCTGCAAGGAATTCAGCTGGATAGTGTACTTTTAAGTACAGTGTCCACCAGGCTACGAGAGCATATGCAGCTGAGTGAGACTTGTTAAAGCCGTACTCAGCAAACTTCTGTACCTGATCGAAGATCTTCATGGCGATTTCGGTATCTTTACCGTTCTTCGCTGCACCTTTTTTGAATACTTCGCGCTGGCTTTCCATTTCAGCAGGATTCTTCTTACCCATCGCACGACGCAGAATATCTGCACCGCCCAATGAGTATCCAGCAAGCACCTGAGCAAGCTGCATAACCTGCTCTTGGTACACGATAACGCCATAAGTTGAGTCAAGAATTGGTTTTAGGTCGAGATCTTGGAAGTCAGGGGATGGGTAGCTTACTTCTTCTTCGCCATGTTTACGCTTAACAAAGTGCTCCACCATGCCTGATTGAATAGGGCCAGGTCGGTACAGAGCCACCAGCGCAATCATGTCATCAAAACGGTCAGGACGCATCTGGCTAATCAGACGGCGCATACCATCAGATTCAAGCTGGAATACTGCAGTAGTCTCACCTTGCTGTAAAACCTCGAACGAGGCGTCATCATGGTAAGGGATCGACGCTACATCAACTAACGGCTCACCTAAGCGCTTTTTGCGCTCATTAATCATATCGAGCGCGTCTTGAATGATGGTAAGCGTAGTCAGACCTAAGAAGTCGAACTTAACTAAGCCAGCGTGTTCAACGTCCTTTTTATCAAACTGAGTAATAGGCTGACCAAACGAGTCGAGCATTAATGGCGCGAACTCAGCAGTACGAGTAGGAGAGATAACCACACCTGCTGCGTGCTTACCGATCTGCTTAATCACACCCTCAAGGCGCATTGCATAGTGGATAAGATCAATACGCGCCTTGTCATCGTCGTTAACGGCATTGTTGTACAGGGCTAAGAAATCAGGTGCTGCAGGTTCAATTGGATTACCTTTCTTGTCAAAGCCCATGGCTGCCTTAAAGGATAGGCCAGGGGTTGCCGGCAGCATCTTAGCTACAGTGTCTACAGAGCCATAGGTCATGCCTAGAGCACGGCCAACGTCTTTAATGGCTGCTTTTGGGGCCATGGTACCGAATGCAGCAATCTGAGATACCGCATTCTTACCGTAGGTAGTACGTACGTGTTCTAAAGTCTTTTCACGGTTACGCTGACAGAAGTCAACGTCAAAGTCAGGCATAGACACACGCTCTGGGTTTAAGAAACGCTCGAAGAGGAGGTCAAATGCCATTGGGTCAAAGTCGGTAATTTTTAGAGCATAGGCCACTAACGAACCACCACCAGAACCACGTCCTGGGCCTACTGGTACACCGTGGTCTTTGGACCACTGAATAAACTCCATCACGATGAGGAAGTAGCCAGGGAAGTCCATGTTGATGATAACGTTAAGCTCAACCTCTAAACGTTGCTCATACTCAGGACGCTTCTTTTCACGCTCTTGAGGATCTGGAAAGAGGAACTCAAGACGCTCATTTAAGCCCTCATAGGACTTTTGGCGTAGACATTCAGCAGGGGATAGATCACCTGTTGGATAGCGAGGCAGGCGTGGTACGTCGAGCTCTAATTCCACATTACAACGCTCGGCAATCATACGTGTATTAATGATGGCCTCAGGCAGGTCATGGAACAGCTGACGCATTTGCTCAGGTGACTTTAAGTACTGCTCATGTGAGTACAGTCTTGCCATCTCAGCATTGTTATAAGTACATTTGTTCTGTACTGATACACGTACATCATGCACCATGTAGTCAGTAAGACCATCCTTACCAACGTCTTGATCACCAAATAAGAAGCGAGTGTCATTAGTAGCAACTGGAGCAATACCGTATTGAGCACATAGATCTAATGCTAAGGTCTCAAAGTTTGCCTCACCTTCACGATTGGTGCGAGTGATCTCAAAGCAAAAGCGATCTTTAAAGTGCTTTAGGTAGAAGGCCACACGCTCATGAATCTTTTTCATATTGCGCTCAGCACCAAAAGCCGCAATATCGCCTCTAAAGCCATTGAGTAAAATCAAGCCATCAGAAAAACGAGCGAGCTCTTCAAGTTTGGTGTGCGCGTTATAGACACCGCCTGGTGAGTTAAGCCATGCCTCAGAGAGAATATCGTAGAGGTTTTGCTTACCAATACGGTCCATAGCCAAGATGGTGACATTGAAGGTGTATGGAGCAACACCTGGTTCAACCTCTTCTTCAACAATGAGGTCAGCACCCATAATTGGCTTGATGCCATTAGATAAACAGGTTGAGTAGAATTTGATATAGCCACATACATTAGTCCAGTCAGTTAAGGCTAAGGCTGGAATCTTAAGCTTAGTTGCTTGCTTTACAATTGCGCCCACACTTTCAAGACCATCCATGATGGAGTAGTCTGAGTGCAGATGCAGTGGGATGTAACTTAGCTGCTCTTCAGTATATGGATAATCAAGGCCGCCAATCTCAACGCCGTTAGTATCCACGGCATTAGCGTCGTTCTCGACGTTAAAGACACTGTCTTTTGGGACTTTTGTACCCTTAGCGCGCAGTTCTTCTTCTCCTACTTGAGTTGGTACACCAGCTCCTTGCTCATCGACAGCACTTTCGTTGTAGACGGCCTGAAGCAGTGAAAAACGTGCAACGCTATTAAACATGGCATCCCCGCAAAGACAAGATTATGAACGCATATATTATACTCGTTAACGGCCCTCGCCCGAGAGTAAGTGTGTTTTTGCGCATCAATGCCAATATACAAGCCATTCATGTCCAGTTTAGTGGTTATTATTCATAATGCTCCTGCCTCCAGTGCACACTAGAGCTTCAAGCTGCCAAATAGAACCTCAAGAGCTCTCAGGTGGACAATAGTATTAAGTAGCCATCGATTTGTATGATGGCATTGTGCATGTAACAAAGCGCAAGGGTAGTTGTGCTTTAGTGGCATTAGTAGGATCATACGTAACATTGCAAGCTGCAGCTGATGTGTTTTGTTGATCTCTTGGAACAGATGGGTAAAAGCTTTCTTAAGATGCAGCTTAGAGTGCAGCGTGCGGTTAAGCTAAGCAATGAGCATGATCTTTTGCTGGTAAGGAGTTATTAAGATGGATGAGAAGACCGCCAAGGAACAAGAGCTTGGTTATATTGAGCAACGCAAGGTCATTAAGGTAAGCGTAAATAAGCAGTTACCTTGTGGCAAGGTACTTGAGATCATTAAGGCAGCAGATGTTGCACCTCATGATCTTATATCTGCACAGCCTTATCTCATCTTGATCTTCCCTGGTGGCGGATATGAGTTCACCTCTTATCGTGAGTCGCTCAATGTTGCCTTAGCCTTTGCCAAACGTGGAATTGATGCTGCTGTACTGCATTACACCACTGAAAACGGTAAGACTATCCTTGCATCGGGAAAAGGCTTGCTCTATAAGCCGCTACAGGAGGCGGCCGAGGCTATGATCGCTTTGCGTACAGACGAAGATCTTGGCTTTACAAAGCACAAGATTGTAGTGAGCGGTTATTCTGCAGGAGCTCATTTAGCAGCATCAGTATGCAATCTCTAAAAGCATGAGGCTCTTAAAGAGCTTACTTATGAGGCACAAAAAGTACGCCCTGATGGTGCAGTGCTAGGTTATGGCGTCTTTGAGATCCAAACTAAGGGCCATACTTCAGATCTAGTGTTTGAAAATCTTTCAGGCTCTACTGATCCTACTAAATGGGAGCAATTTACTCTAACTGACAAAGTAAGCAGCGATACCCCGCCAAGCTTTATTTGGCATACTGCAGATGATGCTGTGGTGCCAGTAGAGAACTCCTTACACTATGCTCAAGCTATGTGGCAGCACGGTGGCATTGCTGAGCTTACCATCTTCCCTAAAGGAATCCACGGCCTTGCAACTGCAACGCCTGACGTAGAACCAGACAATAGCTTTAAGTATGCTGATCCTCATGTAGCTCCATGGGTAGATCAGGCTGTCGACTTCATTAAGACTTATGTATCTTAAGTCCATGAGTTTGCCGTCAACCAAGACATTTATCTTTAGGAAATTGAATGTCTAAGCAAAGCGCGTAAGTATACTGAGCGTATGTTGTCCGCACCAAAACAAAAAAAAGCCCAGTGCTCGGAAGAACACTGGGCTTTTTTAAGTCCTAGAGCATCAAATGATTAATGTTCTAGGCTTTTGTAGTATTTGTTGTACTAAGCAGATAGCTTCTTATTTGAGCTTCTTGTAAGCGTTGATAAGGCCATTGGTGGAGCTATCGTGAGAGGAGATAACCTCATCGTTCTCAAGCTCAGGGATGATCTTTAAAGCCAGCTGCTTGCCAAGCTCAACACCCCATTGATCGAATGAGAAGATGTTCCAAATAGCGCCTTGTACGAAGATCTTGTGCTCGTACATAGCGATGAGCATACCTAAGGTACGTGGAGTGATCTCTTTAACTAATAAAGAGTTGGTTGGGCGGTTACCCTCAAAGACCTTGAATGGAACAATGTCTTTAACTTGCTCTAAAGTCTTGCCCTTAGCTAAGAACTCCTGCTCAACTTGCTCTTTGGTCTTACCAAAAGCTAAAGCCTCAGTCTGAGCAAAGAAGTTAGATAAGAGCTTAACGTGGTGATCACCAAGAGGGTTGTGGGTACGTGCTGGAGCGATGAAATCGCAAGGAATTACCTTAGTGCCTTGGTGAATGAGCTGGTAGAAAGCGTGCTGACCGTTAGTGCCTGGCTCACCCCAAATGATAGGACCAGTCTCATAGTCAACTGCATTGCCATCACGATCTACACTCTTACCGTTAGACTCCATGTTGCCTTGCTGGAAGTAAGCAGGGAAGCGATACATGTACTGATCGTATGGCAAGATAGCCTCAGTAGCAAAACCGTAGAAGTTGTTATACCAAATACCAATTAAGGCGAGGATAACAGGCAGGTTCTTGTCAAACTCAGCGCTTGCAAAGTGCTCGTCCATCTCAAAGCCGCCCTTTAAGAGCTGCTCGAAGTTGTCGTAGCCACAGCTTAAAGCGATGGATAAGCCAATAGCAGACCATGAGGAGTAACGACCGCCAACCCAGTCCCAGAACTCGAACATGTTGTCAGTGTCGATACCGAACTCAGATACGCCCTTAGCATTAGTAGATAAGGCCACAAAGTGCTTAGCTACGTGCTTGATGTCACCTGCGCTCTTTAAGAACCAATCACGTGCAGTGTGTGCATTTGTCATGGTCTCAAGAGTGGTGAAGGTCTTAGAGGCAATTAAGAATAAGGTGGTCTCTGGATCTACTTTCTTTAAGGTCTCAGCGATTTGAGTACCGTCGATGTTAGATACAAAGTGGGTCTTTAAGTGGTTGTGATATGGAGTTAAGGCCTCGGTAATCATGCAAGGGCCAAGATCAGAACCACCGATACCGATATTTACGATGTCGGTAATAGCCTTGCCAGTGTAGCCTTTCCACTCACCAGAAATAACACGCTCACAAAAGCCTTTCATCTTGGCAAGAACAGCCTGTACATCAGGCATTACGTCCTTACCATCAACTAAAACTGGCTTGCCAGAGAAGTTACGCAGAGCAGTGTGAAGTACGCTGCGATCTTCAGTGCAGTTGATCTTGTCGCCACGGAACATGGCTTCAATGTCTTCTTTAAGACCGCACTCATTAGCAAGGTTAACGAGTAAAGACATGGTCTTCTCGTCAATCAGGTTCTTGGAGTAATCAGCTACGATATCGCCATTGCCCACACTTAATGAAAACTCATCAAAGCGCTTTGAGTCAGAGGCAAACAGATCTTTTAAGGTACGACCCTTGGTCTCATTGAAGTGAGCTAAAAGGTCTTTCCAAGCCTGAGTCTTGGTAGGGTTGACGTTCTTAAGCATGACATCTCCTTGTAGTTGTTGTGATGCTTGTTAATTGTTCACTTAGATAATAATACCGCTTTTAGGGTGTAGATGACAAAAATGTGCAAGACGTTAAAACAGCAAAGTGATAAGTAAAATACGCTCATCATGAGATGCAATCTTTCTCGATAAACACGATTAAACAGCATCTTTTAGCGACTTTGGGCGTCAGTAACTGCAGGGGCTATCCATAATTATTAGTTATGACTTTAGATCACAGATCTGAAACACAGTCACAAACAGCACAAGAACGGTGCGTTTTTATAGCCTCTAAGTAGAAAAATAAGCCTTAATGTAAGTTTGTTACCCAGCTAGTGGCAATGAAAAATGTATTGTCGAGGCACGTATAAGTTACAAAAGCGCAGCTTATAGACACGAGGGTAGTTGTGACGAGCAAAGACAGTAGATGTATGCATTGCTCGGCATGAGCAGCTTGATGAGAGGCTGCTCAGAGGGGTGATAGAAGGTTGAGTATTAAGCTAGGCGTATGATCTTAAGTTTGCTGATGGATCATGGAGACAATCTGGCAATCAGGGCAGAACTCAATATATAAAGTACCTTCAGCGCAATCGAATACGCTATCCCATGGAACTTGGCCAATGAGCTTCATAGTTTTGCCACATTCGGGGCATACGGTGTATTCCCAGTCTTGTACCCAGTTTACAAAACCGCCAATAGTGGCAACATCCGTCCATTGTTGACCGTAGAAGAGAGGTACACTCTGCTTAGAGAGCACTAAATTATTATGCGACAGCTCCTGATAGTCTTCTTCACTGATATAGCATTCCATAGACTCTGATCCATCAAACAGCTTAGATGGAATTAACTCAGAAGTACCGTCCAGGTTATAACGACTAAAGCCAGGGCCTGTATAGAAGCCCACGCAATTTGGGCAGCAAGTAGCAGTGAAGGTGCCATTAATACCTAAATATTTAAGGCGTTCATCGGTGCCATCTAAAACGAGTATATCGACAAGATGGCCGCCACAATGAGGGCATTTATCTTCACGAATACGACCAATGCTGACAGGAGAAGAGGAGTTGTCATCCTCAGCTTTTACCATCGCATAGGCAGTATCGAAGTTTAAAACTTCTCTTGTACCATCTTTTTTAAAGGTCCAGCCACCGCATTGGGCATACGAAGATGGATCCACATACAAAGACTTACGCCACGGCCTAGGATTAAGTTCTAAATCTAAGAGGGTCTCAAGTGCCTTATCATCACCTTGCATGGCTAGACAGCACATCAGTTCTGATGCCTCAGTAGAGCTCTCAGTTTGTTTAAGTGCACTTATAAGCTTATCTCTAACATCAGCTGGAGCTTTGTAATATAAGGCTTCTTCATCATAGACTTCTTTTTGAGCTGCTAGGCGTTGCATGTTTGGGGTGATTGCATCATGGCAGCCTAGTAAGTCCCAGAACATGGCGTTTTCTGGATTCTCATAGTTATCGAGCTTTTCGATGTTTTGCTCTAAGTGCTCTTGTGTATTAGCAATCTTATCCTTTGACCAAGATAGAATTTCAGCACGTTCTTTTTGTGTTTTGCAGCGCCAACAGAGGCCTTCATAGCCTAGTGGCGTACCGCACTCTTCACACTTGTACTTAAGCGGCATGGCAAATCCCCATAAATAGTCATTATCACATGCATAAATATGTTGTGAGATCTTAGATGATTGTATCTGAGTATAAATAAAAGGAACTATGGGGCATTAACTAATGTGATGTGTACTAGATTTGCGTGAGTAGATGCATGAGAGTTGTTTATCCCAGATCGCTTCAAATTCGTCTTTATCAATGAGTTCAGCTTTAAAATTTTCACCCCATTCATGGCGGTTTATCTCTTCGACCGTCGGAATAGGGGTGATTTCTATGGCTGTGGCGTAGAGATCATCTATATTAGTGCTCGTGCCATCTGCAAAGATATCGATAGAGCGCATGGCAAGGCGATCATTGTCTGTATTCACTTCATATAAGATGATGCATGGATCGTCAGTGCTTGCATCTGACCAATAGAGTTTAATGTATTCAATCATAGAGCTATCTCGTACCTACACGCCTCAGCCCTTAAGAAGTATGAGAACAAGTGAAAAAGCTTGGGGCAGTTGGTCTAATCAAAGCACTCTTGTATATCAAAGAATGAGATATATACAGCACAGATTTGATCTTTAGCATTGTAGCCAAAGTAGACAGGGTAGCAGCCATCACCAAAGCCTGTAGTAAACATGGTGATGTTCAATGAGCTATGGGGTATGGTGTAGTTAAGCCAGTCGCCTAATGAGGTTTGATAGAGGGGATGATCTTGAGCATTTTGCGCCATGAGATGGCTAAAGTGATACTCATAAGGCTCATGATCTTGTTTCTCTGCTACGTGTTTGGTCCAATATTGTTGAAAGTCTAATTGAGCTTGTACATCGCAAAGGCAGGCTGTAGCTGTATCAACGCCAAAGCCAAAGACCTCATTTTCCAAAAGATCATCATCAAGATCGCACTCAAGATCTTCAATGCCTGTAACACCCAGCTCGTAGCGCACCGGTATCTCATCGGTGATCTCAAGTTTTACGCAAGAATAGCGATCGCCATATCTTTTGGTAGGCACTACGCACACTTTGACTTTGTATAGGCCCCTTTCAATCGTCTGCAGCAGTGCAGGTGCGTCCATAAGTGATGTCATGGGATCGCATGCGATAAGCTTTCCACTAGGACAGTTAAGCATGCCTATATCTAAATGCTTAACTTCCATAGATCCGATCTTATCTTTTCTAAACTGCTCTTCTAGATCGTAAGAGCAGTCTAGTTGGTGCTTAATCTTTTGGTATTGTTGCAGCCATTGTAAGCTTGGCATGAAAGTCCTTATGTTTCACGTGATATCTAAAATCTGCGCCACTAGGCTCGTATTACTATGATAATAGTACAGTTATCTTAGATTGGTTTGGCAAGCTTAGCTCAGGGAAAGTATAAGATCGCTATTTAGTAGGCTTTTGGTGTAAGGCCATCTTTTTCAGCCTGAGAGCGATCTTCATCCATGAGAGCTTCCTTTGCCGCTTGCGCACGTTCGCTCTCAAGACGTTTAGCTTGCTCATCGGTCAGGGAATCTTTGAGCATGGCAATAGCACGGCCAATATCTTTAATATTGGTAGAGCGATCTTGTTCTGCACCTTCAGATTGGTTGATGTAGCAAATGTCCTGCTCCGGCATCTCAAAGATAAAGCGCGACGGCTCTGGTTGAATCATGCCGCCACCATGTTTACGTTGACGACAACGTACTAAGGTCAATTCCTTTTGCGCTCGAGTAACTCCCACATAGGCAAGGCGTCGTTCCTCTTCAATATTGTTCTCATCAATCGAGGTACGGTGCGGCAGTAGGCCTTCTTCCATACCGATGAGAAACACATAAGGAAACTCTAGTCCCTTAGAGGCGTGCAAGGTCATCATTTGTACCGCATTATCGCCATCTTCATCGGTGCGCTTATCCATCATCTCGCGAAGTCCAAGGCGCTCTACTGCATCGGCAAAAGAAAGTTTGTCACCTTTTTTGCCCTCAACGAGCTCTTCAACCCAGCTCATGAGCGTCTGAACATTCTTCATCTTCCATTCAAGAGCATTTGGCGAGTTGTCGGCTTTGAGATAGCGAACATAGCCAATGGTTTCAATGAGGTTTTGGCACACGTACAGATCATCGCGCTCATTGAGCTTACGTCTTAGGCCCACAAGCAGACCTAAGAAGCCTGCCATAGCATCTTGCTGCGTTTTGTTGAGCATTTGCTGAAGCTCTACTGAGCACGCACAGTCATAGAGGCAGCGATTAAACTTATGTGACAGATCAGTCATGGCTTTGATAGTCTGTGCACCGATACCTCTTTGTGGAATGTTGATAACGCGCAGTAGTGCAGCATCATCACGAGGGTTAGCTAGCACGCGGCACCAGGCCATGATGTCTTTAACTTCCATACGCGCAAAGAAACCAGTATCACCAGTGATCTTGCATGGAATATGAGCACTTAAGAGTGCCTTTTCCATATCGCGTGCCTGAGAGTTTGAGCGATAGAGAATGGCATAGTGTGCCCATGAGTTTTTCTTATCAAAATGCTGGCCTAAGATCTCTGCAGCCACGTAATCACAAGCATGATCGTTATCGTCACAGGTGACTACTTTGATCTTTTCACCCTCACTAAGACCTGAAAATAAAGTCTTTTCAAAAAGGTGAGGATTGTTAGCAATAATAGAGTTAGCACAGCGCAAGATACGTGAGGTTGAGCGGTAGTTTTGCTCAAGCTTAATAACCTTTAACTCAGGAAAGTCTTCAGTAAGCTTTTTGATGTTTTCAGGTCGTGCACCACGCCAAGAATAGATAGACTGATCATCATCGCCCACTACAGTAAAGCGTTGCGTGCCTGCCACTAAACACATGAGCAGGTAGTACTGTGTGTGGTTAGTATCTTGATACTCGTCCACTAAGATGTAGCGAAAACGCTTTTGGTAATACTCACGTACATCTTCACGCAGCAAGAGTAGTCGTGTAGGAATAAAGATGAGATCGTCAAAATCAACGGCATTACAGGCACGTAAATACTCTGCATACTTTCTATAGATCTCAGTAGTAATCACATCGGCATGTGGGTCTTTAGCTACCGCTTTGGGGGTTTTAAGCTCACCTTTCCACATTGAGATCTTGTGGCAAATCTGGCTAATGTATTCATTAGAATTGCCATCTTTTAAATTCGGAAAGTCGTTAGAGATGATCTGTTTTATGACCTTAAAGGAATCAGCATCATCAAATATAGAGAAGTTACGGCCAAGTTTAAGGAGCGCAGCTTGTTCTTTTAGGATAATACGTCCTAAAGAGTGGAAGGTAGAGATAGTCAGCGCTTTAGCGGTTTGTTCATCTACTTCAAGCGAGATGCGCTCACGCATTTCAGCAGCGGCCTTGTTGGTAAAGGTCACCGCTAAGATCTCAGAGGCTTGCGCCAGAGAATTACGCAGCAGGTAGGCGATCTTGGTGATAATAACTCTGGTTTTACCAGAGCCTGCACCGGCAAGCACTAAACATGGACCTGAAGTGTAGGTTACAGCTTCACTTTGTGCTGCATTTAGTTTAATCACGCGACCGCTCCATTTGCCAAATAAGTCTGCCTAAGGTAGTAAAACTAAGATCTTAGCTCTAGCTGTAGATAGCCACATACCAAGGCAAGGTTATGATCTTAAAATTAGGCCTACAAAAAATATCATTGAACCAAAAACTTAAGGCGCCATTGTATCAGCTTAATGGCGTGCTCATCTTTAAAGTAAAAAACAAGTCTTAACACTTACTGTTTATGAGCTTTACAGCCCATGGCCTGATGCGCTTTTGCGCTTTAATGTGTTTGATAAAGCGCTATCAGGCTTTAAATCATTTGATAAAGTGCCTTCAGGCTGTAAGTCGTTTGATAAAGCGCTATCAGGTTTTAATGTGTTTGATAGAGTACCGTCAAGCTTTAAGTGTTGCCGAGATTGGAGCTTGTTAGTTGCTATAAAGCACAAAGGCATTGCTATGCAATGCCTTTGGAAGATGGTTTCGTGATTTGGACTATTTTAGTTTTCTGCTAGCCTGAAATAGTCGAAAACACATGGGTACGGCAGGAGCTATCTAAAGTAGTGAAGACGATTTCGTTTTCATTACCTTGCGTCATCTCGATAGTCTGCAAGGAGTTACCCTCAAAGATGCTTCTTTGCTCTTGTGAGCACCAGACCATGATTGAAGTATTAAACTCGACAGAGAGCTGAGCTAAGCGAGGGGAAAGTTTAGCGCACAGATCGTTGTCATAAGCAAAAGTATCCACCATGAGTACTGGATTATTTAAACCATTGAAGCTAGCTGCCTGCAAACCATGATTTAAAGCTGCATCCATGATGTCTGCGTTTAAATCTAAAGGCATTTCTAAGAAACGCGCACGATAGTAATGGCTATTCTTATCAAAGCTATTTGGAGTAAAGCTAAGTAAAGAGCAGAGCATTTGCCATTGCATCTTGCTGCCTGCATAGAGAATAGAACGGTTCTTATTCTCAATGAGGCTTGCCATAACTAAGCGTGAGAGCGCTGCAGCAGGGCTGCTTAAGGTGTACATCATGGCCGAAAGCTCGAGTTTAGCCAAAGACTGTAAGGACAGTACTAAACCTTGTACGCCTTCTGCATGTACTGCCTCTTGCAAGGTAACCTCAGAGATCTCCCTTAACTTATTGAGCCTATCTTGCAGAGCATTGCGATCAGCTACTAAAGCTTGGTGGATACTCTTGTATGGGTTATGCAAGGTTAATGGATGGGCATTGAGGTTAAAGGCACTCATGCCTGCCTGTAGCGCCTCTGAGGCATCTTTCCACTGCTTTTCTTGCTGTGGCATGCAGATATAGAAAGTGGTTTGCGATCTAGAGCCTAACTTGCCGGAGCTAAAGAGCTGCTGTAAGTGCTCAAGCACATGAATAGCGTTAAGCGGAGTTCCAATAGCTAAAGCTTGCTGACCTAAGCTTAGTAATGACAGTGCATCGAGCTCGCCTGCACAGATAAAGATAGCGTTAGCTTCAGTATCATCTAACACCTGCAGGTTAAAGCCAGTAGACTTGCCAATATAGTGGTGAACAGGATCATCTGCACCAGGGCCTGCTTTAGTTGGCAGGCTTTGAATGTTATAGGCTACATAGCTATCAGCTGACAGAGGGATAATCAGTGCTGGGTAGCTTCTTGAGCCTGCTGGTCTTAAAGGATTGTATGTTCCATAGGCATGGTTTTCGGTCTTAAAGTAAGCGTCATAGCCTAAGTTAAAACCGTCAATCACATCTAAAGAGAGACCACTTTGTACTAAGTACAGACACTGACCAATACCACTGCGGCAGCGCAGTAAGTAGTTGTTCAAGTTGATAGCAGGATTCTTCTGCAGCGGCTCATAATTGTTTTGACCTTCACTGTTATAAGAGGAGGTAAGATCTCCTTGTGAGGCAGCAAAATCCATGAACTCGCGTTCGTTCAGATCCTTATCCTCAGCACTCATGCCATGGTCTTGTTGAGCGCTTAATTTGTCTGCAGCTTGAGTAAGTTTGCTAAAGGCATCTACAGCGCCATTTTCAAGGCCCCATAGTTTAGTAGAGTTACTTAAATCACCCTTAGGACCACTATGCTTAAGATTAGCTCGAGCTGCTTCTTTGGCTTTAGACGCGGCCTGAGCAATGGTGTCAGTTTGTGGCTTTAAGATGTCTTCATCACGGATTGTAAACTCAGGTCCAGATGAGACAGGGGTTGCCAGTGGGTTAAAGTTAAGTTTTCTGATGCCTTCTTCTTTGGATTCTTTCTTATTGCCTGCAGTATGATCCACGGCTCCTAAGAAATCATCGTCATCATCAAGATCAGTAAGCTCGTGTAGTTTCTTAATATCGTCAAGGCTTTCTAATGGACTATCAGAGGAAAGCTCTGGTAGCTCCATGTCAATGCTTTCACTATCTGGCTGTGATGGAGCTAAGTCCTCAAGCGGATTGACCTCCATAAACTCAGTCTTCTGCTTAGGCTTAAAGCTATCATCATCGGCAAAGAAAGTTGGCTTGTCTTTGCTCTTATTGCTCTCAGGGATGGTTTTATCAGTAAGCCAAGGATCAACAAAGCCTGAGATATCGACAGTAGTAGAGCCAAGTGCTTTAACTGACTCGGAAGTTTTGTCGCTATCGACTTTAGTCTTGCCTGAAAGTACTGCAGCACCAGTATGATCGCCAAGAACAGTCTTATCTTTAGTGCTAGCACCAAATAAAGTGCCGCTCTTAGCCTGGTTTTCTGTAAGAGCGATTTCAGATGCAAGGGAGCTTACAGCCTTAGAAATAGCCTCGGCACTTGCCTCAGTAACATCACTACCGGCCTTAGCTAGAGCAGTAGCACTAACTACCCTATTTAAAGCAGCAGAGCCGTTACCTTCGATATGGGAATGACCTGCCTGAGCAAAAGCCGATGCCACTGCATCACCTGCGCTAGAGCCTACACCAATAGCTGCAGAGCGATTTGATGCAGCCTGTGATGGAGACATCGGACGACCGCTAGTACTAGTAAATGAGAAGTTAAAAGAGGTGCCCTTACCTGAAAGCTCTGAGGCACGAGACTGTGCTTGATTGAACTTAGAGTAAGGATCATCGATTACTTTATTGCCTAAAGTAAGTACAGTAGCCTTATTGGAGAGGTTGTTGCTCTGACTAAAGGCGGCCGCTCTGTTGCCAGAAATAGCAGTGTTGTAGTTTGCCTTAGCAAAGTTCTCAGGTCCTGAGGCAACTGCTGCAGTGCCGCGAGAGATCATGGTGGATACTTCAGGCTCCTTGTCATGGCGTTGATTCATGGCAGAAGATTGTCCTGAAATCTTAGTATGATTCTCATTTGTCTTGTTTAAAGCGGCAAAAGCCTTGGCATATGGATTGGTATTAGCTTCTGCTGATGCGTTTTGCTGAGCTGCATTGAGCAGCGACTTTTGTACTATGGCACTAATTGGAGTGGCGTTTGAAGGATTATTGATGTGCTCATCAGAAGATAGACCATTGATAATGGTAGATGGCGCAGTTGGATTTAATAATCTCATCTCACGTGGATTATTACCCTCAATGCCGGCAGTGTAGATTGGGTTCTCTTCTTTGATGTAAGTGGCCATACTCTCTTGTGAAGACTCAGGAGCAACATCATTTTGCATAGCATTGTTGATTGGTACACCAGGAGTTACAAAAGGAGAAGCTTCACTAGACAAGCTAGATAAAGGAGTTTCCATACCGCGCTCATTAATACCTTTAACTGCGCGGGCGCTGTTATCCATACCATAGATCATGGTATGAGTCTCGCTCTCTAGTGCATCTTGAGCAACGTTTTGCTCAGAGCTTTCACCCCAGATCTCACGTGAGCGACGCTCAACCTCTTCTTTATCAATACTAATTGGTCGATCTTTGGTCAGATGCTCATAGCGATTTTCTGGATCGCGATCGGAGTGCACACCAGGAGATAGGTATTGCGGAGCTTCTGATTTGCCACGATTGCTTGCAAAGAGACGAGCATTATCTGCATAAGGATCTTGATTTGAATTTACTGGAGCTTCAAAAGATGGCTTGGCAAAAGGATCAAAATCACTTTGCGCAGTAGCGTCAGAACGCATTGGTTGTATGTGTCCAGTGTTGCCATGTGCAGACACATTGCGACCTGCTACAGGAGCAAATGCATTACTCTCATCGATATAGTTATGAGCTTGAGATGCTGAGTCAAAGACATTATTGCTCATGTTCTGATTAGAACGAGCAGCTCCATTAAAGCCGCGATTAGACTGGCTTACTGCCCAAGTTGCAGGAGATGCATACTCATTGGCAAAGCGCTGATCTTGGGTAGGCTTAAATGCACCACGAGGCTGATTTTGTTTAAAGTAGTTTTGCTGCATGCTTTCATAAACATGCTCAGGTGACTCGTAGTAATCAGACTCAGAGAAAACACCATCTTGTGCGCCATTGTTGCCATTAAATCCATTGTCATCGGGATCTAAAGCACTAAAAGAGCCTAAGGTTGAAGGTCTTACAGACTCTTGAGGGGCACTAAAGCGTGATGGGACCGCGCTCATGGCTGCTTGTTCAGCAGTGACTTGCTCTATTTGACCGCGACCTTGTCCATAAGCTTGCTGGCTACGACGAGTTGGGGATAAATCATTGAGGCTATAGTTGCCCTGATCTAAATTGCTTTGGCCTCTTAGATCAGAGTTAGAGTTGCCGCCATTGATCGCTGGGAAAAAGTCATCTGGACTTTGTATCTGTGATGGGAATTGATCTTGAGCAGGCGCAGTATTTCTATGGCCATGAGAGCTAGTACTACCATTGAACTTACTCTCATCGAAAGTTTCAAAGTTTGAAGTATCGATTGGTGTATTGTCGATAGGATCAAAGCCGCTTAATGGAGCTAAGGTGATATCGCTAAGGTTATCTTGTCCACGCAGCGGAGGTAAACCTTGATTATGGGTGCTAGAGATCATGCCATCACCCTGAGGGCTAGGTGCATTAAAATCAGTTACAGCAATACCAGTAGGTCCAGATGGGCCATCATGGAAATTAGTTACCATGAGATTATGCATGCCGAAGTTGCCTGTCATGGCTGAGTTGATCTCATCCATATCGTCAATGGCAGGAGCCGGGGCTTTGTGACCTTTGTTGCTATGCCCTTTGGCATTGTTATGATCTTTTGGTCCGCTATACATTTTTCAACCTTACATTAGCACCCGACAATGAGTACAGAGTGTGTTTACCAAAGTTCAGAGCATTAAAGACAACTCATGGTTGTCAAAAAGCCTATAGCAATGGCTTTGCACTCATGAAAGTTTGTGGCAACTAAAGAACCGTAACTAAGTTTTTTAGTCTAACTAGCTGCTCGCATTTAATGGCTAGTTTTAAATGCGCTCAATGGTTAAGAGCCGCATTTTTAGCAAGCGTATCTTACACACGAGCTCCAACTATCCATCTTATTATAATAGAAGCAATCAATAAACCTGCGGTAGCAGTTACTGTTACAGAAGCACCGAATTTAGGCAATTCTGGTGGGTCGATGAGGCCAAATGATTCTGGAGAGGCATCAAAACCTAAACGATCTTGAGAACGCATTGGTTTTTCATCAGAGAATGAGCACAGAATGTTAAAACGCTCATCTGGTGTCTTACCTGACTTTTTAGACTTACGTGAGTTTTCCCCATTAGAGTTATCGTCTACACCCTTTGGATAGTCATAGTGTCTGCGCAACTCAGTTCTTAAGCGCTTGATAAGCTGATCGCCACGAGCCTCTGTGATATCTGCAGTACGTACGCGTGATGGATCAATACGACCACCAGCACCGCCAGAGGTCACCAGCGGGATTTGCAGGCGGTGAATGTAGTCTACCACTGCAGCTTTAGCAAATAGGTCATCGATAGCCTCGGCTACAAAGATGTTGCCTGGAATATGTGGATTTGGACCGCGTTTAGCGTACTCTGCTCCACCATAGCATTGCTTAAGCTTTTGCGCGGCGAGATCGTTTGGATCAAGCAGCTTGTTAAGTGCTGTGGTGTCAGAGCCTTCAAGTACAGACTCGTCTAATCTTAAAGCTCTGGCCATAATGCTTTTGACATTGTTACGACTGATGAGCTCACCAATTGTGTCGAGCTTTAGATAAGGGTTGATATCTTTAAGACGCGCACCTAAAGTTTCGGACTTTTGCTTGCCGATAGTAGAGCTTAAAGTGTGGAGCTGTCTATTGGAATTACTAAGCTCGATATTGTCAAAATCGATGAGGCTAATGGAGCCAACGCCTGTACGAGTAAGTGATTCAGCAATCCAAGAACCAACACCGCCATTGCCAATCACTACGGTATGGGCATTCTGTAGTCGCAAGAAGCCCTCATAGCCATACAGAGCACAAACGCCTTTGAAGCGCTCTAACTGTTCCTTTTGAACAGCCTCTGGCAATTGAAGAAAGCTAAATGGGAGATTCTGTGACATGTTAGCGGCCTTAATTAGGTAGTTGGTTAATGTTTAGGCAGTACCACAAGTGTACTCTGTTGCCAAATATAAGATGCTCGATCCGTATGTTTAGGAACATATTGTATGCAAGAAATCTTAGCTAGAGTAGGGTCTAATGAGATCCCTCGTCTCTTTTATCTAAAACAAAGAGTCAAACGGATGCATCGAACTCTTATAGCTTTAATGAAGAGTCAAACGGATGCATCGAACTCTTATAGCTTTAATGAAGAGTCAAACGGGAGCACCGAACTCTTATAGCTTTAATGAAGAGTCAAACGGGAGCACCGAACTCTTATAGCTTTAATGAAGAGTCAAACGGGAGCACCGAACTCTTATAGCTTAATGAAGAGTCAAACGGGCGCATACTATCGTTTTAGATAGGAGTTAGCGCACGCGGTACTGTACAGTAATCAATATTTGTGAGGATTCTCACACATTCCTAGATTTTCGCATAAGAACCGCCATTCCTATCAAGCCTTGCGCTTTCTTATCATATCTAGACATTTTCAAATAGCTTCCTTAAGAAAAGCGCAAAAGTACCACGCATACTAAACTAAGTTAGCTAAGTGGTGTCTTTGATAATCCTATTTATAACAAGGCGCTGCACCGATTATGGTGGCTATGCAATATCTTGAAAAATTTTGAGGGCCGAATATTGCAATTTAAAAAGGGCTTGCTATAATGCACATCACTTGATTCACCACGGTGATGAAAATGACCCCGTAGCTCAGTTGGATAGAGTATCAGTTTCCGAAGCTGGTGGTCATGAGTTCGATTCTCATCGGGGTCGCCAATCAAGATCTTACTGGATGCGAAAGTGGCGGAATTGGTAGACGCGCTAGCTTCAGGTGTTAGTACCGCGAGGTGTGAGGGTTCGAGTCCCTCCTTTCGCACCATCTCAGTAAACGAAAAGAAAGTCATCAATCGATGACTTTTTTTGTTTCTGTATGTTGTATCTATGAAGTAGCGATAAATCCTACAAATAACACATTTAGTGCGTTATTCAAGAGCTAATCTCCACGGCACAAGCAGTGCCAATCAATCCTGCCTCATCAAGTTATTAAGTTCAGATTTAGTAAAGAACCTTGCATTTAATATCCGTCTAGACCTGCATACTGCACATAACGCAGAGCTCAGCGTACTTATGGCTAGGCTAAAACGTGAAAGATTAATGCTGCAGGTGATCTTTAGGCATGAAAAAAGGGAACTTGCCGTCAGTATCTTTGATAGCAATGTTCCCTTCTTAAACACAGCATAGTGGCCAATCGGCCTAGCTGCTAAGAGTATTTATTAATCGAGATTGAAGGATGGGCGGATAAGCTCACACCACTTCTTGATACGCTCATCGGTCAGCTCTGGCTGATTGTCTTCATCAAGAGCTAAGCCTACGAAGTTATCGTGGTTATAAAGAGGGAGTGGGCTTGTAAAATCATAGCCCTGAGTTGGCCAGAAGCCTACGAACTTAGCGTTACGGAACTGGAAAGTCTCGTAGAGCATACCCATGCCGTCGAGGAAAGTGTCAGGATAGCCGATCTGATCGCCGGTACCAAATAAAGCTACGATCTTACCGTCGAACTTCATATCCTCGAGCTTTGGCATGAAAGCATCCCAATCTTCCTGGAGTTCACCAACACTCCAAGTAGAAGTGCCGATGATGAGGTAGTCGTACTCACCCATCATTTCGCCGTCGGTGTTGATGTTGTGCAGATCAACATATTCCTCACCGAGTTCCTGAGCAATACGCTTGGCGATGTTACCGGTGGTGCCGGTATAGGTGCCGTAGAATAAGCCGATTTTTTTCATGCCTACTAGCCTTTAAAACATGACTGTCAGTTCCGGAGTGGATCTTATAGGTTCATACCATGCCACGTCCGTGGGTGCTGATAAAGTTTCAGCTGACAGGAGTATACAGACAAATTGTTTGCGTCACTTACAGCAATGTGGCGTATAAAAGTACACATAGTGGTAAGGCAGCGACTGATAAGAGATTGCTGTGGTCTTGTATCTGAGGCCGTGCATTGCAGTTTCCAGGGGGCAAACTATTGCTTGCTTGAATGCTGGAGAACATACACTCTGTTCTTGTTATGTTCAGTTCTGTCTAAACACAAAAGTAAGTGAACAATCAGACGTTTAGTACTTGAGCAAGTTTTAATAACTTATGACTCAGTGCAATCAAATGTCTGATTGAGGGACATGCGTCCAAGTGGCAGCATGCAGGACAAATCAAGAGTTGTAACAACAACTTGTAGCATCAAAGACAACGTGTGTCTTAAAGTCGCTTTGCCTGTTAGCTCTTAATAGCTAACCATCGCTGCCTGCAAGTTTTCTGCTAATAGCTGTCACCTTGCCTAAAAGCCCTTCGTGACTGACGAGGCAGAAAACCAGCTTGTAAACTGATTGTTGATGCCGCTATATGCATCATGAGCAACTTAAGCCCATTAAGCTAAGACATCTCACATAAAGTGCCTAAAACCATCTTTTAGGACGGTGTATTATAGCGTGTACATCTTGTTTATGGCCATTTTATGACTCAATCATATGTACTTTTGTGTAAATATGACTGTGGTTCAATGACTGATACGCGCTTTTTGACCAATTACATGTGATAACGTCAATTGTACGAGAAATACTGAGCTTAGCTGATTGTTGCAAATGATTATCACAAAGCGCTTTTTTCTTTACAAAATCAACACACAAAGTTGCATAGAAATTGTTTCAAAAGGCGCTTTAACAGCATCGTCACACCATCATGTAAGTTAAATATTTCCCGATACAAAGGCACATAGCAACGTTCAATTGAAGAGTAAATGGCTTACTAGAGTCAATGATAAAAGTACACTAAGAACTTTTTACATTGTTATAAGACAAAAAATACAGACACAAGGCCTATATTCTAGGCCTTAGTTGTAACATTTCTTGCTTAGATTTCTAGTAGCTATTTAGTATGGTTACTTAGCTTTAGCTGCGCTAACGATAGCAACAGCGGTAGTTGCGATGTCGTTTAAGAATGGACCTTGTGCAAAAGGACCTACGTGAACAATTTCACGCATGAGCGCAACATCTTCTTCTACAGAGCCACCCTCAAACTTAACTGGCAGTACTAAGCCAAGCTGCTGAATGTACAGAGCATCCTTTAAAGAGGCCTCTGGCATCTTAGTACGTGCGCGGTAGATAGCTAATGCAATCTCGTAGACTTCCTTGCTGCTAATACCATAGTGGCGGTTATCAAAAGCCTCAAGAGCAGCACGACGAGGGAGAGCTAATACCTTCACCATCTCACGACCGAGCTGAACGTTCTTAAAGTCTGACTTGATGAGGAGATTTAAAGAGCATAACTTCTCAGCCCAAGCCTCACTCATAACAAGCAGAATAACGTCAGTATCAGTACCGTAGATCTGATATTCCTTTCTAAGCTCTAATGGACCAGTGATGGTCGCGTGAGGAGCTGTCTGTACAAACTCATCGACATACTCACCAACATGGAAGTAAGGCTCAATGATGTCTTTAGCCATGTTGTGCTTAGCGTGCAGCTCATTGATGGTCATACGGCTTAAACCGCCCTTGCCATCAGAGTAGTCCTCAGGAGAGCGTAAGTCTTCATCATCGTACTGACCACGTAAAGCATTGGCAAGTAAGGATGCGTCAGCAACTTTTGGAGTCTTGGTGTAGCAAGGAAGCACTACGCCATAAAGCTCACAGATAATGCCATCACGCATGTTGATGAATGGATCCTTGTGGCGAGTACCCCACATACATGCAGCAACTACGTGAGAGTAGTAGCAGCTACCGTAAACACGAGCATCTGACAGGCGCATCATGACGTGTGAGCTTGGGCTGATGAGTAAGTAACAATCGATCTCGCCAGTCTCATCGATGTGTAACTGCAAAGCGCGCTTTGGCAGGTAACCCTCTTGTACCCAGCGCTCAGCTAATGCAGGACGAGCAGCTAAGATATCGAAGCGGCCATCTTCACTTACGTAGAAAGCAAACTCTTCACCACGGTCGCGATCTACAGCAATCTTGATTCCGTCAGGTAAGACCTCGCCAATTGGCAGAATGCTCGGTGAGGTGTCATCCATATCGATAACAAACAAACTCTCGTTGACGAATCCAGACATTGATAGCTCCTAAGGCTGATGGCCCTTGTTTATCGGCATGCATCGAAGCGATACAAGCCTATTCAAATAGTAAAAAGGTTATATTTAGCATACCCTAGCAAATGTGATATGCATTGAAAATCTTTGTCACGCGGAAAGACTATCACCTAAGCAAAAGCAAAAGGATCTGTCATGATCCTAAAGAAAGCCTAATTTCACGGCCTTTTGACCATCTACTTATCTTAGTAATCATCTTCTACATGGCTAGATATTCTCATGTGTATCAGCATTGTTATGTATTTCAAATGCGTAGCGCTAGCCTCGTCGTATAAGAGCCATCCGCCTTAAATTTCTTGTTTACACCATGCTTGTGGCGTAGCAGTCTATCTGCAGTTAACTCAGCCTTGGCTTGAGGCTTGGTAGCGTAGCAGTCTATCTGCAGTTGCATCAGCAGTTACCTTTGCATTTGCATTTGGCGATGGCTACGATCTTGATTGGCGGGCATGAAAAAGGCCCAGCTGGCGGGCTGAGCCTGAATGGAGAAAGCTAAATAGGTTAAGCTGCATTAGTTAGAACTAGTTGTTATTGACTAATGCCTCTTATTAATTAGTACTTGTCAAAGTATTCTTGGATCTTTGCTGGATCCTTGGTCTTAGTTAAGGCAAGCTGCAGTAATACGCGGGCCTTTTGTGGGTTTAAGAACTGACCAGCAATAAAGCCGTACTTCTTATCGTCGATCTCTGCGTCCTTGGTAGCTGAGCCTGTTGGAACACGGCTAGAGCGAACTACTGCTACACCGTCTTTTGCGGCCTTCTCAAGTAATGGGAAGAGGTTCTTGTGGATATTGCCATTACCAACACCGGCAGTAACAATACCCTCATAACCTGCATCTAATAAAGCCTTGAGCGGCTCAGCTGGTACGTTGGAGTAGTTGTAGACAATGCCAACCTTAGGCAGTTTGTCGAGCTTGCTAACATCAAATGGAGTGTCCTTGGTATGAGGAGTGTCTGGGGTGTTAGCAAAGTGAACTTTGGAGTTGAAGATGTAGCCCATGGTGCCAAAGTTTGCACCTTGGAATGTTTCAACTGAGGTAGTGTTGGTTTTAATTACGTCGCGAGCAGAAATGATCTTGTCATCCATGGCAACCATGGCACCGCGACCGCCTGCCTCTTTAGTTGAGGCAACTACTACTGCGTTGTATAGATTCTTAGGACCATCAGCTGATAGACCAGTAGATGGCAACATTGCGCCTACAAAAACGATAGGCTTTTCGCACTTGGCAGTTAGATTAACAAAATAAGCAGTTTCTTCCATGGTATCGGTGCCGTGTGTTACCACGAAGCCATCTACCTTGTTACAGTCTTGGTTAATGGTCTTAACTAAGGTTAACCAGACATCGTCGGTCATGTCTTGAGAGCCGATCTGAACTACTTGCTTAGGGATTACATTAGCGATTTCTGCAAGCTGTGGCACTGCCGCTACGAGATGGTTTACAGAAACCTTACCAGCAGTGTAAGCAGTGTCAGTAGCAGACTGACCTGCACCGGCAATGGTACCGCCAGTGGCTAAAACTTCAACATTTGGTAATGCCATAGCGGCGCTGCTGCTTGCGACAAATAAGGCTGCTGCTAAAAGAGTACGCTTGATCATGCAAAAAGCTCCTAGAAAATTCCCGTAATAACCGTGAACTAAGAGAAAAAACACGCCACACAACAAGTCTTGAGAGTGGTCAGTTGTGCTAGCAAATGCTGCTATCGAATCTAAAGATCAATCTTTTCTTAAGCGATAACGTTTGTAAGATGCCCATGACTTGCATTCAAAGAAGCAATCTCAGTTAAACCAATGATTGTAGAGAGCTTCTTTTTCATTCACTGCACCGATGTTGGAAACAATAGCCCAAAATCGCCCTAAAAATGCGCAAACTGCTTTTAAATTTAACAAAATGGGATGTGGATTTTACTCTTGAGTTTTTGGTGATGACAAAGCTTAATTACTGGTATAGCAGCGTATTGGTTATGTGTACTGATAATGAAATGGCTATTTTTTGAGGATTATTCTTTCTAGTACCACGTTGACTTTTAGAACTTAAGAGTTTAGGTAGCGAACAGATAGAACAACGCTATGCAACTATTTGCAGTAAATCTGCAATCTATTTGCACTTTTTATGAGCAAAGTATTACTCAAAATGAGGCCTGCATCATAGATACTGATAAGTTTAATTAGTTAATGCTACATAGGATCACAAAACCATCTTTTAGTAGTGTTACTGATGTTACTTAAGCCTATAATTCCATTTTCTTTAACACAGTTTAATACACTTCATTGTCTTGCATGCTTAATATTAATGCTCCCAACTCACTGAAACATTTACTAACTGTGCTCATAATCAAATCAAGTACCTTTACCGTTTCCTTATTCTTTAGCACATAAATTTTGCTATGCGCTAGATTGTATTTTTACTAAGGATTATGGAAGGAATTTACTCACGCAAACTTAGGCGTGAGGATACTTTACTAGTTTGCCAAACTCTTCTAAGACTCGTAGCTATTGAGAGATCAAGCTTATTTAAGCTGATATCTATAAGTCTCTTACACTTGTGTACGTCAAGATAGAAGACTTCCCTAGACTGCTCTAAACCTCACCTTAACAGTGTAGGCTTAGCTTCATGAGTGCCATTATGTAGTTGATTGCGTCTAGGCAGTGTTTTGGCGCTGCTTGCAAACATCAGGAGCTATCATGGTCAGAAATTCTCTGGTCCGACGCATTGCTATTTCTAGCATCCTGTCTAGCCTAGTGGCTATCATTGCCATTACATTTGTGTTCTATCAGATCTCAGTATCACTGATTCGTCAGGAGATTCTGCGTGAACAGCTTCCGGCTAAAGTTGAACTCATTGCCAAGAACATTCACTCTGAGATTGACCCATTCATACAGCTGTCACGTTCTATGGCATTGTCTAGACATACCATCAATTGGATGAAGAGTAATCATGATCCAGCATTTTGGGATGATTACCGCGAGGAAGTTAACTCTATTAAAAAAGAGTTCAGCCTGTACTCTACTTTCTTAGCCACTTTCACAAAAGGTATTTATATCTACAACGGTGAGGATTTAGGTCCACTGCAGTTTAATGGTCGTGATGCCTGGCTCAATGAAACCATTGAAAGCAGTGATACTTATGTGGTTAATACTGATATTGACGATGTAACTGGCGATCTTGCCTTATATATCAACTACAAGGTATTTGACGATAATCGTAAGGTTATCGGTATAACCGGTGCTGGTGCCAACATTAGCGATCTTATTACTATGATCGGTAATCAGAAGTTTGGTGATACTGGCCACTTTATTTGTGCGGCTGATGACGGTACTGTGCAGTTACATGCTAATCCTAAGCTCATCTTAGAGGCTAAGACCGACGACATCATGCCGGGCTTACACGCTGTGGTACAAAATATCATCAACAAAGGGCTGCCATACGATACCTATACTGCCAAAGATGGCACTGAATATGTGGTTTTAGCTCTTAAAGACAAAGAGTTAGGATGGACCATCATTGGACTTATCACTCGTGATGAAGTTACAGCTCCTCTTACCCAGGTGCTTAAAGCATCTGCATTAATTGGAATTCTGACAATTATCTTAATTTTTGTCTTTAACTTCTTCATTTTCCGTATGCTACATGGTCGCCTTGCCTTACTTACCTACAACATTAAGGCATTTGCTGACTTCTTTGATCGCAAGACTAAGGTTCCTGCATTCAAACGTGCAGCTAATAAGGATGAGATTGCCGAGACTATCGATATCCTGTGCGATATGGGCGAGAGGATCGAAGAGGGTGTTGTTGATAACATCAAGTCTATAAATGCAGTGCAAGAAACCATTAATGATGTGGGTGCTGGTAATCTTAATACTCGTATTCGCTATGAGCCGAAGGATGATTACGTAGCTAATTTAACCCACTCACTTAATGACACTATTGCTGGTGTTTATGGTCTGCTCTCTCAAGTCACCGACCTTATCCACAGCTTTGAGAACAATGATTTCCGTGGTCGTATCGATAATGAACAGGCTCAGGGCATGTACAAGGAGCTCATTGACGGTATCAACGGTTTAGGTGATGCCATGAGTTCTGTATTAGCAGCTGATAGAGCTTTATCTGACTCACTGCGCGAGAAGTCACAACAGCAGACTAGCTCTGTTGGTGCTATTGCTAAGTCAATTGATGATCAGCTGCGCCTTATCGACAATACACTTAATGCAACACGAACCATTACTGCTTCTAACGAAGAGGTTGGTATTCGCACTAAGGAAATTGAAGATAACGCAGCTAAGATTCAAAATGTGGTTGCCTCAATTCGAGACGTAGCCGATCAGACTAACCTTCTTGCGTTAAATGCTGCTATTGAGGCTGCTCGTGCTGGTGCTCATGGTCGTGGCTTTGCTGTGGTTGCTGATGAAGTTCGTGCTTTAGCTGGTGTAACACAGAACAGCTTGAACGATATCATTCAGATCTCTAGCAAACTCATCGAGAACATCAATACTCTTAAGAGTTCTGTTCAGTCACAATCTCATTCTATTACCATGATTGAGTCTTCATCAGATGATCTGCGTGCAAATAGCCAGAACAACTCTGCCTTAATTGCAGATACAGAGAACATTACTCGCGAGTTAGATATGATTGCTGAGCGCATCAGCCAGGAAATTTCTCACAAGCAGTTCTAAGCTACAAGGCTAATTGCCAATTTGATGCTATGCCAAACCAAAGAATGGCTGCAGCCCCATCCAAGCTAACGCTAAGCGAATGTAGCAACTCGGCTAAGTTAAGGCTCTAGCATCACTCTAAAAGAGGGTCACTTCCTAAAGGTTGTGGCCCTTTTTTATGTCAGAAAAACATAGCTCATCCACTTACTACCACTGAAGATCAAGGGATAGGTTTTGCCTGCAGAGCTAAAGAGAAAGGTAAAGGCGACCCCATTAAAGTAAGAAGCGCTAGCATGGCCATGGCATGTTGTTACAAGTGGTGAATAGATATGGCTTGGTGCTGGTGGGGATGGTTTTTGATATGAAAGGTTGAGACCTTATGCAGGCAAGTTCACTTGTCACAACCTGGTTCTGACTTGGCCAAGCTAGGCTCACATGTCACGGCTAGGTTCGGTTGAGGTTTAGGTAGGATAGGTTGCACCGCTGCAAGGCTTTAGTCTATCTAGGCTAGTTTGCGGCGCTGAAAGGCTTGAGTCTATCTAGGAGAGATTCGCATTGAGCTCTGATATGAGGGCTAGGACGCTAAGAGGCTAGCGGTGAGGATGTGGATGGCGGGCAAAGAAAAAGCGCAGCTTGCGCTGCGCTTTATGTGGCCATGTAGGCCTGTAAGGATTTTGGGTATGTGTCCCTGACTAAGCAATGCTTAATCAGGGTGATTTTTACTCTTGTTAGGAGAGTCGTGAGAGTGATTACTCTTGTGGAGGGAGCTTGCGCCCGTTTTCGATAGCACGCTGCTGTCTTTCACGGATGCGAGCCTCTTCGATTTCAGCCATCTTCTTCTTTTGATCTGCAGGAATGTACTTAGTGAAGTAACGCATTACTAGTACGAAGAATACAGGCACGAAGAAAATAGCCAAGATGGTAGCTGAGAGCATACCGCCGATAACGCAGATACCAATCTCATTTCGACCTGCCGCACCAGCACCTGAGGAGATAGCTAATGGCAGCACACCGAGCACGAATGCAGCAGAGGTCATTAAGATAGGACGCAGACGGATACGTGCTGCCTCAATAACTGAGTCTGTAAGGCGGTGGCCTTTGTCATAGAGCTCCTTTGCGAACTCTACAATCAAGATCGCGTTCTTAGCTGACAGACCTACAGTGGTTAAGAGACCTACTTGGAAGTACACGTCATTTCTTAAGACTGTTTGTACTGGCAGGTACTGGGTAATCAGAGCAGCTAATACAGCACCGATAATACCAAGTGGAACCACGAGCATAACAGCAAAAGGAATGGACCAAGACTCATATAAAGCTGCTAAAGACAGGAATACGATGAGTAATGATACTGCGTATAAGAGTGGAGCCTGTGAGCCAGACAGACGCTCTTGGAATGAAACGCCAGTCCATGAAATACCATAGCCAGATGGCAGTACTTCACGAGCGATACGCTCCATTTCATTCATAGCCTCACCAGTTGAAACACCAGGAGCTGGAGCACCTTGAATGTTCATGGCACCTACACCGTTAAAACGCTCAAGACGTGGGGAGCCAAAGTCCCACTGAGTGCGAATGAACGCTGAGCAAGGAACCATTTGGCCCTTGTTGTTACGTACATACCACTTATTAAGGTCGAGCTCATTCATACGGGCATCTGCCTCGGCCTGAACGAATACCTTCTTAACACGAGCGTTTTCCATGAAGTTATCTACATAAGCAGAACCCCATGCTACAGATAAAGTGCTATTAATATCAGAAATGGTCAGACCTAAAGCTAAGGCCTTCTCATAATCGATATTCAGCTTGAACTGAGGAGTATCTTCTTGTCCGTTAGCACGAACCTGCATTAACAGAGGTGACTGCTGTGCGGCATAGATATACTCTTGGCGCATCTTGGTGAGGGCTTCATGACCGGCACCGCCGTTATCTTGCAGATAGAGCTCGAAACCGGAGGCAACACCGAGCTCTGGAATAGCAGGAAGGTTGAAAGCAAAAGCCAGACCCTCACGAATGCCCATTAAAGGCATGTAAGAACGGTTTACGATAGCATCAGCATGCTGATCAGCGCGGGTGCGCACAGACCAGTCCTTTAAGCGTAAGAATGCCATACCAGCATTCTGGCCAGCACCTGAGAATGAGAAGCCACTAATGGACATGATGGACTCAATGTTTTCACCTTCTGCAGTGGTGAAGTAATTGGAGATCTTGTCAAGTGCGCTATTGGTCTTTTCAACAGTGGATCCTGCAGGCAGACTTACCATGGCCATGAGCACACCTTGGTCTTCGTTTGGTAAGAAGGCTGAAGGAATGCGCATGAAGCAGAATACTAAAGCTGCACAGATAGCAAAGTAAGCTACGATCTGACGCTTTAACTGATTTACTACCTTGCTTACGTGCTTTTGATAAGAGTGAGATGCTAAATCAAAAGCCTTATTAAACCAAGTAAAGAACTTGGTTACAGGCTTCATCAGGATATCACCCTTGTCTTTAGCAAAAGCCATAGCCTTATTTTTAGGAGCAGCCTCACGCTGTTCTTTAGATAAGAGCATGGTGGCACACAGTGCTGGAGTCAAAATCAGGGCTACTAATACTGACAGCACCATGGAAGATACGATGGTAATAGAGAACTGACGATAAATAACACCAGTAGAACCACCGAAGAAAGCCATAGGAATGAATACAGCTGACAGTACCAGTGCAATACCGATAAGAGCGCCAGTAATCTGATCCATGGACTTAATGGTTGCCTGACGAGGAGGTAACTCCTCTTCATCCATAATACGTTCTACGTTCTCTACTACCACAATGGCGTCGTCAACGAGCAGACCGATGGCCAGCACAATACCGAACATGGTCAGAGTGTTAATGGAGAAGCCGAGCACCGCCATGATGGCGAAGGTACCTAAAAGCACCACAGGCACAGTAATAGAAGGAATCAAGGTTGCGCGGAAGTTCTGTAAGAACAGATACATAATCAGCACAACGAGCACGACAGCTTCGATTAAGGTCTGGAATACTTCCTCAATGGATACCTTAATAAACTCAGTGGTGTCGTATGGATAATCAAGCTCAATCCACTCAGGGAAATATGCCGAGAGCTCGTCCATCAGTGCCTTAACGTTCTTAGCAGTATCCAGAGCGTTAGCGCCTGAGGCCAGACGAATTGCAATACCAGTAGAGTCTTTGCCATTGTAGGTAGCGCCGATCTGGTAGGACTCAGAGCCAAGCTCAATTCTAGCTACATCCTTTAAACGCACCATGGTGCCGTCAGTATTAACGCGTAGCAGAATGTTTTCAAACTGCTCAACGTTCTCAAGACGCTTCTGACCAGTAATAGAGTAAGAGTATTGCTGACCTGGAACAGCAGGAGTACCGCCTAAAGAACCATAGGTTACCTGGGCATTTTGAGCCTTAATAGCTGCAGTAATCTCAGGAACAGTAATAGCTAAGTTAGTAAGCTTTTCTGGGTCTAACCAGATACGCATGGCAAACTCAGAGCCGAATACCTGTAGATCACCTACGCCAGCAACACGAGCTAATGGCTCACGAATGTTGGCGAAGATGTAGTCAGACAGGTCAGTACGGTTGTGCAGAGTATCTTTAGTGCTAAGACCGACCACCATTAAGAAGGCATCGGTAGACTTAGACACGTTAACACCATTAGTCTGCACTACTGTTGGTAACTGTGACTGGGTCTGCTGGAGTTTGTTTTGTACCTGCACCTGAGCAATATCAGGATCGGTACCAGGCTCGAAAGTAATGGTAATAGAAGAGTTACCGTACGAGTCAGAGTTAGCTGACATGTACATATAACCGTCAAGACCCGTCATATTCTGCTCAATAATCTGTGTTACTGAGCGCTCCACGGTAGAAGCATCAGCACCTGGATAAGAGGCGCGGATGGATACAGCAGGAGGTGCAATAGTCGGGTATTGGGATACTGGCAAGGTAAATACAGATACGATACCTGCCAGCATAATTACGATCGCAATAACCCATGCAAAGATAGGGCGATCGATAAAGAAACGTGCCATAAAGCTATATTCCTTCGCAGCGCTTAAGCTACAAGGGCATACATGAACTCATGATTGCCATCTTAGAAGGTTTAGCGCTACTGATTGCAGCAGGTTATTTGGCTGGCTTTTCAGCGCCCTTCTGTGCAGCTTCCATAGCAGCTGCATCGATGATTGGAGTGCCGGAGCGAATCTTCTGCAGATTAGAGCCAACAATACGATCACCTGCCTTCAGGCCAGAGGTAACAACAAAGTAGCCTTCATACTCAGTACCGATCTTAATGATGGTACGTTGAGCGATGCCCTTGTCATCAATGGTGAATACATAGCTAAGGCCGCCAGATTCACGAATAACAGTATCCTGCTTAACTACAACAGCCTCTGGCAGGGTACCTTCATGTAAGTCACCACGCAGGAACATGCCAGGCAGTAACATGTGATCTGGGTTAGGCACAATAGCTCTCAGGCTTACCATGCCAGTAGTCTCATCAACAGACACGTCGGAGAACTCAAGCTGACCTTGGTGCTCGTACTTTTGACCATTAGAGAAATAAATATCTACAGGAGCCTTGCCATCAGTGGTCTTAAAACGACCAGTGCTCAGAGCAGCACGCAACGCCATGTGATCTTCAACGGTTTGACCTAAATCAACATACATAGGATCAAGCTGCTGAATGATGGTTAAAGGATTGGTCTGCTGAGCATTAACCAGTGCACCTTCGGTGACATTGGATTTGGAGATACGTCCTGAAATAGGAGCATAAACCTTGGTATAAGCCAGGTTGATATTGGCTGTTTCTACAGCAGCTTCTGCAGCCTTAACTGCAGCGTCAGCCTGGAGGTATGCTGCCTGAGCATCATCGTAGTCTTGCTTACTTACAGCTTTCTTCTCTAATAAAGAACGATAGCGATCAGCCTTTAACTTAACGGTATAAAGGCTAGCCTTAGCACTCTTTAAGTTAGCTGCAGCAACATTGGCCTGTGCTTCATATAAAGCAGGGTCGATCTGATAGAGCTGATCGCCTTGGTTTACAGTTGAACCTTCGGTGAACAAGCGCTTTTGAATAATGCCTGATACCTGAGGACGAACCTCGGCACGGCGGGTAGAGCTAACACGGCCAGTGAGAGTGGACACAATTGGCACTTCCATGGTCTTAGCTACTACGATATCCGCAGGAACACCCTGAGGACCAGATTGTTGCGCACCGTCACCACAGGCTGTGAGCATAAACACTGCTACAGCAAGAGCACTCGGAACGAGATACTTCTCTTTTAAATTGGACAGGAACATACCTGATAATCCTTATTTAATAAATTGCTTAATTTGCTAGATTTCAAGGCTCTTAGTAAATAAAAGTCTTGGAAAATAACAAAACTCCTAAGCAAAATGCCTAGGCACAAGTGAGCAGAGCTTCAGCTATATATATGAAGAGTGCCACACTGCTAGCTATTAATAGCCGCATAAGCGACTTTAAACCATATTGGCCCAAGAAATAGTCAAGATGGCTTAGTTTTAAACCAAGACTAGGCATAAGCCTAAGTCTTGATGAAATCTTGGTACTACAGGGAGATAAGAGCGAGAGTTGATCCCCGTAACCTTATAGATGCTTATGTTTTAGTCTCAATTATCTAAAGGTTAGTAGCCCATATAATGGTGCTAGATCTTAGATCTAAGTTTTAATTTTGATAAAGTCATTTCAGCACGCTTTTGTCAGCTCAAATATAGAAATATATGGCATACCTTTTATAAAAAAGTACAAGTGCCATACGCCTATAGCGCTGAGTGCATCTTTTACTCTATATACGTACTGTCATAAAAACTGAATACCTAAGCACTTATAAAGCCCATAATGTGCGCTTTTAAGCATCATAAAAGTGCAGTTTTAAGATGTAGTACAAGTTGTAAGAGTCGGCGTGAATTGCTCCAGCCAAATCTTACGATTATGGCGTGAGCTTCATGGCGTCGTTGCGCCAAATCTCATACGGTTAACAAGTTACCCATATCGGCTGAAACACGCAGCCGCTATCAAATAGCTTCTTTACAGAAGCATTTTTGAATACTTTTCTAATGATATTAATCTTAGAAATATTTAGGCTTACATCGCCACCTAAACTCTTGAAGTTATAGGTGGAGAATTACGCCTATTTGTTAAAAAGATAGCTATTTCCATCAGCGTATAAGGCTCTTTTGCTCCTCAAGCAAGCTCTAATGCTATGTTTGAGATTAGTTAACTTGTACAAATTTGACTTACAAAACGCACAACGTTGAGAGGTTTTGCCTACTCAAGGTGAACTTGCTTAAGTTCAGTTTTTCTATTTTTAACAGTCATATGCGATACTATTGGATGCATTAGCCTGCTCAAAAAGCACAAAAGCACCATGTCTCCTAGATGACACCCTGATAAATAGACAGTTTGTAATCTATTTTAGGGGCATCTAAGCTGCATGATGCTTTTACCCTGACTTAAGGCAGAGTGCATTTTTATCCAGGCTCTATAAGTTCGATCAGAGAAACTGTTTCTTAAAAGTAGGACAAATTTATCTGTAGACTTGTACAAATTTGCCTATCAAATGAGCAAAATTTGTGTAGAACGCCTGGTTTGACCGTGATCCAATTATAACATTTTCACAAGATACATACATACATGAATGTATGTTATAATTTCATCGCATTCAAATCACTGTCAGTGGCACTTTAGAGGTAAACATGTCCAAACGTACTCATGCTGAGGCTCTTCAGACAAAAAGAAGCATTCTTGATGCTGCAGCAAAGGTTTTTTCCGCTAACGGTTTTGCTAAAACCTCCTTGTCTGACATTGCTCGCGATGCTGATGTAACTCGTGGTGCTATTTACTGGCACTTTGAGAATAAGACTGAGCTGCTTAGCGCTTTATTAGAGGATGAGGCTCAGAAGCTCAAGTTAGTTTCTACTTTAAGAGCAGCAGCAAACGAACAGCAGCGCGATCCTCTGGGCATTTTAAGACAGTGGAGTATGATGCACTTTTCTGAGGACTCACGTGTCTTCTTTAACTCTAGCATCATGTCTATTTTCGAGGGCATTATTCATAACAACTCACAAGTTGAAGCTCGTGAGCGTTTAGAAGAACTGTTAAAGACTCGTGCTGCCCTTATCGAAGAGGCTATTCGCAACGCAGTAGTTCATCGTCAGCTGCCTCCAGATACTGACATTGAGCTTGCAGCAACTTACTTACAGGCATCACTGCAAGGCCTTATTATGCAAATGCGTCAAGGCTATCGTAATCTGCCTGTTGAGCAGTATCAGCTCATTGTTGACACTATCTTTGCTCACATCGGCGAACTACGCCGCACTGCTGGCTAAAGAATGCTAGTTTTCCAAACTCGATAGTGCCATGATTAATATACCAAGTGCATTAAGGACACTTTGTCCTATTGAGCCTGGATTAAAAAATAAAAAAGCCCTATCCCCTGCCAAAAAGAGGATACGGCTTTTTTAATTTCATTAAGGACAGTAAAGAGAGTTTATTTGTGCTGTCCTTTGAGGTTGTTTTAGTTTGCAGAGCGGATTGAACCGTCTTCACATAAACCCACAGTGCCAGCATCAATGCCCTTTTGAGCAATAACATGGGCCTGTGGTGGCAGAGGGCGTGGACGACCTTCATCATCTACAGCTACATAAGTAAAGCTAGCCTTGGTAACAAGGTTACGCTGAGCTGCCTCTGACTCATAAATCTTCTTTACCCACAGCTCTAAGTTGATCTTTAATGAGGTGCGGCCAACCTTGATGCAGCGACCATAACAGCAGACAACATCACCTACCTCTACAGGACGGATGAAGCTCATGGCGTCAACAGCAACAGTAACGACACGGCCATGGGCAATCTCACGAGCTAAAATCGCACCAGCAATATCAAGCTGAGACATGATCCAACCACCAAAGATGTCACCTGCAGGATTGGTATCCTTAGGCAGTGTCATGGTTCTGAGGAGGAGATTACCAATTGGTGGATGGACGGCATTAGAGTCGGTAGTGTTGTTATTTTGCTTTTCTTCAGACATTTTTCCTCCGAATCTACTTCGAGCATCAACAAAGTGCGCTAAATATTATGGTCAACTACAAAGCTCTGTAGTGTTGCCATCTTGGAACTATCTGATGACAATGCCTTACACATCTTGTCAAACAGCCCCTTCATATATTCAAAGCAGGCTCATTTTTTTCAGTTGCATTATATGTGATTTTTCTTGTTAGGGGAAAAGCAAAAAGCTGCTAGATGCTCAGATCAAAAAAGCCCGGCGTGAGCCGGGCTTTAGGTCAGTTGCAAAACCTAGAGGTGGCCTTGCAAATTACGGATGGTCTATATAGGAGAGTTACCCTATATACGTACGTAATCTTGCAATTTCACATACATAAGCTAAGCAATAGCTTATAAACACAAACAATATGGATTTAGTATCTGTACTTTGTACGTGGCAAAGCTCTTATCCATATCTTGTGTAACTGCTTAGCTTTAAGTAAAGGATTAGTAGAGGATTAAGTGTACTGAGGTTGAGCCGTGCACACCGAATACGGTAACAAGTTCAACATCTGAAGTACGTGATGGACCTGCAATGAACAGAATGTTAGTTGGCAGGACATCGAACTCACTCTTAACCTTCTTGAGAGCCTCTGAAAGTGACTTAACTACGCGCTCTTTTTTCAAGAGAATAATGCACAGTGGGGTCACTAAGGAGAGCATACGTGGCTGATTCTCAGTAGAGGGAACACATGCAACACCATGAGAGGCTACGCCAGCAAAGGCATTAATAATAGAGAAGTCAGTGTGGAAGACCTGTTCACGGATATCCTCGATCTGACGATCAAAGCACAGCTGTGATGTGGCGGTGATCTTCTCTAAATCTAAACCTAAGTCCTTTGGATAGACCATGCTCTTAGCATTGCGGGAGGCAGTGATCTCATTGATGGTCTTGTACAGATCAGCTTCATTGACATCATGTACCACAAACTTGTTGTTGGTCATGTTCTCCTTGATGTTCTCGATCAGATCTTCTTTCATCACGATGTGAACAACAGGATCTTCAGTTTCCTTGCGGCAAAAAGCTGGATCTTGGTAACCAGCACGTACTTTCTTTAAGATCTCTTCACGGCTGCGCGAAGAGATGCTAGCAATTACATCATTCATACTTTACACCCTCGATAGCCTGAACCTTCTTGTAGAAATTGCCAGTTACATCAGGCAGTTTCTTAAATGCAGCCCACTCTTTTGCAACAGGGAGCATAGGACCGAAAGTTGTAACCAGAGAGTTCATGATGTGAGCCTTGGAGAATGAAGATCTCCACAGGTTGCCGCTAGTAGCCATCTTGGCAAACATGCTAAAGACCAATTGCTCAGAGGAGCTAGCCTTAACATTCTCAGAACCGGTGATGCTGCCCTCGCCTTGACCGACCTTGTAAGAGCGTAACTCACGGATGAGGTCAGCAAGAGGAATGCGCTCAGGGCAAACCTCAGAACAACGGCTACACTGTGAACAGAAAGTGAGCACGTCACCAGTCTTATCAAGACCGAATAAGTTTGGAGAGATAACCTCACCAATTGGGCCTGGATAAGTGGTACGGTAAGAGTGGCCACCGATCTTGTCATAAACAGGGCAGAAGTTCATGCAAGCACCGCAACGAATGCAGCGCAGCGCCTCATAGAAATGCTTGTGCTTGAGCATTGAGGTGCGGTTGTGATCGAAGATCACAATGTGCATCTGACGAGGACCGTCCTTGTCAGTTTCCTTACGAGGACCAGAGATGATGTTGTTGTAAGTTGGGATGAACTGACCAGTTGCAGATGGAGTTAACAGGTGCACTAAGGTAGCTGCATCATCAAAGGTCTCAACGATCTTCTCAATACCGCAAATGGCAACATGAATGTCAGGAGCGGTAGTACACATACGACCGTTACCTTCGTTCTCAATCAGCCAAATAGCGCCTTCTTTAGAGATAGCAAAGTTAACACCAGACAGACCCATCTTAAGAGTCTGGAACTGATTACGTAAGTGGCTACGTGCAATAGAGTTGAGCTTTTCAATATCTGACTCAACTGGTGCACCTAACTTATCGTGGAAGATCTGGCCTACTTCATAGCGGTTGCGGTGAATAGCTGGAACCACGATGTGCACAGGAGGCTCGTCGTTAAGCTGTAAAATGAGCTCACCTAAGTCAGACTCAACTGCTTTGAGGCCTTTCTCTTTTAAGTATGCATTGAGGCCAATTTCCTCAGATGCCATAGACTTACCTTTGAGAATCTTATCAACATTATTTTGCTTCATAATTTGATAGATGATCTCACAGGCATCTTTGTCAGAGGAGGCAAAGTGCACTTGAATGCCATTCTTAGTGGCGTTCTTCTCGAACTCTTCGATACGATCGGCAAGAGACATTAAGGCATTATTCTTTACCTGACGTGCTCTGTCACGTAAGCCTTGCCAATCTTCATATTTGTTCTCAATGAGGTGAAGACGGTTGCCCTGCAGGGTGTGCATGGCCTTAGTCAGGTTCTCTCGCATCTGAGAGTCATTGAGCTTATCGTGAACGATAGTCTTGTGAGGGATGTTAGCCAGTTCCATTACAACTTCTCCCCAGTCACACGCTTGTAGATAAAGTCATAGATGTTCATGACTTTGATATCAGTGATGCCCTGCTTTGCTAAAGCGCCGCTGATGTTGAGAATACAGCCGTTATCACCAGCTAAAACAATAGAGCAGCCAGTTTCACGGATGTGCTTGATCTTCTCAGAGACCATGGCGTTTGAAATCTCAGGCTCTTTAATAGAGAAAGTACCGCCAAAACCGCAGCACTCTTCTTCATATGGAACATCTACTAAGGTGACATTCTTGAGCTGACGAATGAGAGCTTTTTGAACTGGAATGCACTCTTGAATACGTAAGGAGTGGCAAGAGACGTGGAAAGTAACCTTGATAGGCTCGCCCTTATCCTCAAGCTGAGCATTTAAAACTTCAGTTAAGTACTCGGACTGATCATAAATACGGCTTGCAAAACGCTCTACGCTATCACGTACATCCTGTGAGTCCTCACGGAAGAGAAGACGGTAGTCGTGGCTCATCATGCCGGCGCAAGAGCCAGCAGGAATCACGATTGGGTAGTCGTTATCTGCAAATAAGGCCATGTTGTAAAAAGCAACTTCTTTTGCTTCTTTGAAATAGCCTGAATTGAAAGCAGGCTGTCCACAACAGGTCTGCTTCTTCTTAAAAGTGATCTTTGCGCCATACATCTGCATGAGCTTAATTGAGCTAATTACACTGTCTTGCAGTGCAGTAGAACCCATACAGGTAGCAAAGAAATTAACATTATGCTCCATACGTAAATACCATCCTGACGTTTGAGCGATTCAAAGTATTCATTTTGCTTAAGGTCGTAACTGTGCACAACAAAAATCTCCTCTGTGCCCTGATTAAGACCTTGGCAATAGATATAACTAATTATAGTACAAAGGATGGAGCTGACAGATCCTATCCTGCAAAACGCACCATGTGTACGCATAAAAGCAAAAACCCGCAAGTACTTGCATAAAGGGTTGAAAACAAAAGAAAGGAAAAACCTAACTTATCCAAGCCTCTAGAGTAAGTGCGGGATAAAAGTTACAAATACACATAGTGGTATGTGCACAGATGCTAGTTGCAATGGGTATTAGCTTTTAGCCAATTGAGTTCGTTGCTGTTTTAGCAGCTAGCAATGTGCAAGAAATCTTTTGAGGTGAGATAACAAGTCTTTTTAAGGCTTGTAATGCAAACTGGCAACTTAACAAGATAGCTAGTAAGTTGCCAGGTTTGCTTAATCTTAAGCTGCCCCTAGCTTCATAGTAGGAGCAACTTTTGATCACTAAACTCTAATTAGTGAGCAAGTGGTACAGACTCTGGAATCATCCATGGGAGGAAGAATGCAACACACAGAACCCAGGTTGCTACGAGGAGGATGAAGGCTACAGAGTACTTTAAGGTGAACTTGAACAGTTCAGACTCCTTGCCAACTAAGCCTACAGCTGCGCAAGCAATGGCGATGGACTGTGGAGAAATCATCTTACCTACTACACCACCTAAGGAGTTAGCGGCTAAGAACAGAGCCTCACCAATACCTAAGGTCTTAGCAGAAGCCTGCTGGAGAATACCGAAGAGCAGGTTAGAAGAAGTGTCAGAACCAGTGAGGAATACACCAATCCAACCGATAATTGGGGAGAAGAATGCAAAGGCGCTACCAGTGCTTGCAAATGCAAGACCTAAGGTGGTAGACATACCGGAGTTCTTAGCGATGAAGGCGAATGCTACAACCAGACCGATGGTGATGATTGGGATTGCCATCTCCTTTAAGGTGTCCCAGAAGCACTCCATGGCGTCGTCAGTCTTAATGCGCAGGAATGCGATGGTGAGCAGAGCTGCGATAAAGATAGCGGTACCAGCCTGGAAAGCGATGAGGTTCACAACCTGAGCAACCTTAACATCGTGCAGAATGGTTGAGTCTAATACGTCAGGTGACTTAATAGAACCAACAGTAGCGTTGAACTGTACGGTTACCTGAGTGAACTCAAGAGCAGAACCCTTACCAAAGAGGCTTAAGAACAGTGGGTTGGTCCAGATGATGATGAGAACGATCAGGAGTAAGAATGGAGTCCAAGCACGGAATACTGTCTTGAAGTCTAAAGAGCTCTCACTAGTGAAGTTGGTCTCACCGTCTAAACGGAAGATGTTCTTTGGCTGCCATGCTCTTAAGAAGAGAGTGGTACATACTAAAGCAACAACAGCAGAAGTAATATCAGGTAACTGAGGACCAATGTGGTTAGAGGTGAAGTACTGAGTAACTACGAAAGAGGTAGAAGTTACAAGTACTGCAGGGAAGGTCTCACGAACACCCTTGATGCCGTCCATTAAGAATACGATGAAGAATGGAACGGTGAATGAAAGAGGTACGAGTAAACGACCGGTCATTGCAGAAACAGAGTTTGCATCAACACCAACGAGGTCGGTCATAGCGGTGATTGGAATACCAACAGCACCGAAAGCTACAGGAGCGGTGTTAGCAATGAGGCACAGACCAGCTGCGTACATTGGCTTAAGGCCGAGGCCTACTAACAGAGCAGCAGTAATAGCAACAGGACCGCCGAAACCGATAGCACCCTCGAGGAAGGAACCAAAGCAGAAGCCGATGAGCAGAACCTGAATACGGTGATCAGGGGTAATGCTAATAACAGACTGCTTGATAACTTCGAAAGAGCCGGACTTAACAGACAGCTTGTATAAGAAGATAGCTGCGATAATAATCCAAGCGATTGGCCACATACCATTGGTGTAACCTTGTACAAAGGATGCACCGATTAACTGTACTGGCATGCCATAGAAGAAGAAGGCTACAGCAGCAGCTAATACAACGGTTATAAAACCAGCCTGATAGCCCTTAAGCTTAAAGACAACCAGACAGAGCAAGAAGCAAATGATAGGTAATGCTGCGACCAGAGCGGACAACCAGATGTTGCCGGCTGGATCGTAGTTTTGAATCCACATAGGTGACAATCTCCGTAAAAACAGGGAGCAACTGACTCGCGCTCAATACTAATAGAAAGCAAATGATCTTTAGTTGAAAGTATTTATCAATTGAAAAAGCTTTAAGGCCTTTTTCTCACTGTGTTTGTATACGGCACGCCAAAGTGTGAAGTAAGTCAATTTGAAAATCCCGTTTAAATCGGGGTTTTTATTTAAGTGCAAATAAATGAGATCCAAATCAAATAACGTGAATATTATCAACTTGCTAGGATGGCCTGGTGAGCGTTACACAAAAATGCCCCAAATGATCTCATTGACCAGCAAGAAATGCAAAGAGCAAACTTGTATACAAGCTTGACCTCATATGGAATATAGCTTATTGCTTGTATACAAGTTAGTAGTAATAGTATAAAAAGTACGCGTGTAAATACTACCTAATTGACAACTAGGATCCTAGTCGCCAACTGTAAAGCTAGATTGCTTATTTAGGCCGTTTGCATGGTATAAATCACATTTATTCATAGCACTTTTCACATAATTGCACGATGGCATGAAATGGTCATATAATGATTGATACCTATGTCTGAAATTTGCGCACTAAGCTATTTCATGCATAGCTGTGTTGATCATCTTCTAAAGAAACTCTCTTAATGGCGGTGATCTTGTAAGTTGAGCTTTTGCCGCTGTACAAACTGTTGAGATTAAGCTTCTTGTAGACGCCAAGAATGCATCTTAGCTGCAGCCTCATCTACATCATATAGATGTTGCCTACAGCGCTATTGCTTAGTTTCGTACACGATTAAGCTTAAGCCACTGCTAATGACGGGGGCTGTAGACATAAGATACATTGTCTATTTTCATCATGCAGAGCATGACTCAGTGTTAAAAACTTAATGCGTGCATGATTTAAGACAATGCTACACAAGCTTAGAGCGGCGAACGGTTAAATTGCTGTATGGACACGAAACCTCCTCCTTGTAAGCCTTTAAACCCATCTGAAGTAGTTATTAACAACGCTACTCAGGTCTCTTTTAGCGAAGAGCCAATGTCTACAGAGTCTCTGTATGACCACCTCAATAAGGTCTCTCGCTCTTTTGCCATTACTATTCCGCTGATGAGTGGTCCATTAAAGGACTGCGTAAGCCTTGCGTACTTGCTGTGCCGCATTGTCGATACAGTTGAGGATGATGCCAAGGCCAATACAGTAGATAAGATCACTTGGCTATCTGATATCTCTTTCCTTGCTGGCGACGACTTTGCCGATAAAGATGTGCTCTTTAGACTCAAAGAGAAAGCTTTAGAACTGTGCTCTGAGGGCTCTAATGCAGAGTATGTAGCTTTACTGCATGATATGGATAAAGCAGTTAATCTGCTTGAAACCTATGATGACGATATCAAAGAGATAGTGTGTCACGCGGTTGCTATCCTTGCACATGGTATGGCTAGCAATTTAAGAAAGACTTTAGACGAGGATGAGAAGGGCATTTGTAACCTCGATGATGTAGATAATTACTGCTACTTCGTTGCAGGTGTGATTGGTGAAATGCTCGCTGAGTTGTTTGCTCTGTACAATCGTGATGTTAATAAGAATGAGCTTATGGAGCTGGCGGTGTCTTTTGGCGAGGGGCTGCAGCTCATTAATATTCTGCGTGATCGTGCTAAAGATGCTCAGCGTGGTGCCTTATTCTTGCCAGTTAAAGATGAACAAGATGTCTTAGAGTACGTGGCGTTAACTCAAGGCCATTTAGATGACGCCATTAACTTCATCTGTGCTTTGCCAGTAAAAGACAGCTCCGGCAGCCGTATGTTCTGTCTGACTAATGTATGCATGGCCCTCTTGCTGCTGCGCCAGGTTTCACGTGATCCAATGAATCCTCAATGTGACTACCGCCTTACTCGAGCTAAGGTGAAGCGCATTTTCGTCTTATGTCGTTTAGCAGCCCACTCTAATACTTTAGTAAGAGCATTAAGCTTCATTCTTTCAGCAGGCATGCGCCGTCAACGTCGTAGCGTACGTCGTCTGCGCGACAAGGTCTCAATTTGGGATCACTCCTCAAATACTAACTAAGCGCAATATCCACGCTTACCACTTCTTTGGCATACCGCTCACGTCTTTTGATGGTATGCCACTACACCAACACGCTCAAAGCATACATTCAAAGGACGCAACTTCACCCTCCACAGCAAGTCTTGTATGCATCAGTTATTTGCACATTTTAGTTAGAACTTTGCTCTCTTTGCTATCACCTAGTTGCACCAGCCATTCTATACATGGTCTCTGTCACGAGCTATTCTCTAGATGGTTTCTTTCACGAGCTCAAAAGCAACGACAATAGCCGCATGAATACTTTGATAACTTCAAATATCTATGGAGGGTCTCTAGAATTGTCACTTGCAAACTTTCAATTATTGTCAGTTGCTCACATGAGTTAAGTGCATGCTACAATCAGCTTTTAACGAACTAGCGACGGCCTAAGTTGAGCTGTGTAGTGTGGTTTACTCACCTAGGCGACAGGGGCAATATTAGTTAGCCTGTACTGATGGTTAAAATGATTTGTACTAATACGTCGCTAAGCTTTGCATAGTAGTATGGCGCTATAAGTTTTGTGTCGTGCTCTGTACGATATTTCGGAGATCTTATGTTTAAGAAGTTATTAGCCATCGGTTTTGCAGCAGTAACTGCTATTTCTATCATAAATACAGCTGTAGCCGCTGACGCTAAGTACAAAGAGGGTGTTAACTATCAAGTTCGTGCTGAGAAGCTTACTGAGGTTAAAGAAATCAGAGAGTTCTTCTCTTTCTGGTGCGGCCACTGTTTCTCACTGCAAGAGACCTTTGACAACCTCGAAAAGGCTTATCCAAATGCAGAGTTTGTTCGTAATCCTGTAGCTATGCTCGGTGGTCCAATGGGCCCAGAGTCTCAAAGAGCCTTAGTCGTGGCTAAAAACTTAGGCATGGAAGATGTCTTTGTTAAAGAGCTCTTCAAGAGCATGCATACTGACGGCAAGATTCCTATGAGTCACGCTGAAATGGCTGACTTCATGGCAACTGTAGGCATTGCAAAGACTAAGTACGAAAAAGAGTACATTTCATTCCCAGTAATGGGTGCTGTTGCCAAGTTTGATAAGTGGGCTAAAGACATCAATATCGATGCAGTGCCTGAGATCCTCATCAATGGTAAGTATTTAGTTACCATGGAGTCTGTGCAGGACGAAAAGGATTTATTCAATCTCATTGGCTATCTGCTTGAAAAAGATGGCGTAAAAGATGCCAAGAGTGCCGTGGCTAAGTAGTTTTAGCTAAATTAAGCTGCACTCCAAGATACAAAAAAGGTCGCATTATGCGACCTTTTTTTATGCAAGCACAGACTCAAGCTAAACCATAGCCAATGAGACCTTGGTCTCCTGATTATAGCTGCACTTGTCGATAGTATTTGCCTCTTTCTGTGAGCTTGTAGCGCTCGGTGCGCTATCAAAGACGCTGCTTAGCGCATTACATCTGTAGATTGTGTATCTACGTTTGTCTGTGAGGACTCTGAGCTTGGAGCAGCGCCTTCTAGGCTTACTGAGGCACTTTCTTGGCCTGTTGCAGCGCTATCTGGTCCTGCTGCGGCACTGTCTTGGTCAGTTGCTGCGCTATCAGGTCCTGCTGCGGCACTGTCTTGGCCAGTTGCTGCGCTATCAGGTCCTGCTGCGGCACTGTCTTGGCCAGTTGCTGCGACGATATCACGAGGCACATAATCAATGCCCTTAATGGCAGCGATGCTCTCATCCTTCTCTTGCCAAATAGAGCGGAGCTTAGTGTTAAAGTTGCGCTTAAATTGCTTATCGTTGAGGTAGTCGCCAATAAGATGCTCTTGGATCTCTTCTTTGCTAATTACTTCAACACGAGCTGCAAACTTGTGCAGACGACCACATAACAGCGACATGAAGATATTGGTACCTGGTTTGTTGTCAGGGTAAACCAAGGTGGTGTTTAAGATGCAGTCGATGTTATTGCCGATGATGCCTAAGGCAACAGCAAGAGAGGTAGCCTTTGGTGGCATCAGGTTTTGGTAAGGGGTCTTTTGTGCAACTGCCTTAGCCTCAGTAAAGCGAGTACCCTCTACAAAGTTAACTAAGCTTGATGGGTAATTAACTAAGCTCTTGCAGGCTTTACGGGTAGCATTGACATCTTTGTTCTTAAGCTTTGGATTCTTTAAGATCTTGGCACGGCTATAACGGCGTAAAAAAGGCATACCAACGGCGTAGCAAACCTGGCCAATCACAGGAATCCAGATTAAGGATTGCTTTAAGAAGAACTTGGTAATTGGGATACGACCACGGTATAAGTGGCATAACAGCACGATGTCAGCCCAAGTTACATGATTAGAGATAATGATGCATGAGCCGTTGATCTTAATATTCTCAAAGCCTTGTATATCCCAATCAGCTTTGTTGGTAAGACGAATTAAGAAAGCATTGTTCAGGCAAAAGCACTTGAACGCGAGCTGATTAACCACATCCACCACTTTGAGTACTGGACGAATTGGCAAAATGAGCTTAATAAATGCCATTAGCAGCACTGGAATGGATAGCAGTGTTGTACCAATTGATAACCAGACGAAGTTGATTACAAAGAGGATTGGTGCGGGTAAAAAGTGAAGCATAACTAGTCCTAGGTATTGGGCTGTTAGTTGCGACCTCTACATAAAGAAAGTGGTCGTGCTATTAAGTGACGCAAGCATCTAGCTACATCCAAAGCCCCATAAGTAATGTACATTAACATTTAACTGTTATGGGGAGTGAGGATATCCTTGTGTTTAGATCAGCACAGAGCTCTAGAAAGATGCAATGCTTAGTGTCGAATTAAAAGATTTTATCATAGACAGCACAAGGCTTTTGTTGCGCACCTCTCAGGCTCAGTAGCTGAGCGTAGCAGTTGGCTACATAAAACAGGTTAAGGCATATGAGTGGGCATAACATCTGCACTGTGTGAGGCACAGGATAAAGGGCCTAATGTTTTCAGGTGCGTAAAAAGCCTATATACTTATGCTCACGATTTTTATGGAGTTTTCTATGAACAAGGTAAAAGCAGGTACATCAAGATTAAAGGTCTTAAGCTACATTAAAAGCGCCGTTGCCATCGTAGCGATATCATTTGCTTTTACTAGTGTGTCCCATGCTGCACCATCTCCATCAACCGTAACTATCGGCAATAGCTCAAGTGCTGCTTTAGGTAAGTTACTGCCTGGTTTTAGCATCCATCACACTAAGAAAGATCGTTTAGTCACTGTAGTTAAGAATGATGGTAGTGCTAAGGCCTTCATTCGTGTCATGCCTGCAGCAGCTCATCTAAGCACTACTAAGTCCTATGCACAAAATGTTATGGACTCTTACTCTGGCTGGGGACTTACCGCGCAGATTTCACGTCGAGGCTTTAGCTTTAACTATGTAGATAACGCACCTTGTGCCGGTTTAGTTACTTACTTTGATGGTGCCTCATATTTGATGTTTGGTGCCTGTGGCATGATCAGTAAGGATGAGTTATTTAAGGCCTACTCCGTTGCCAAAAAAGAATTAGGCCTTGATGAGGCACTCAACCGCTCCGCCATGCCATCGGTTTACTACTAAGTTATAGCATCAGCGATTTTCCACTGATGTTTTACAAAAGAAAAAGGACTCTTTCCACTAAAGGATTGAGTCCTTTTTTCTTTTGCAAAATGCTATGCCACCTTAAGGCTATCTCTTAACTAAGAGGCCTCCTATGTTGTTGGTGTTGATCCCTTATTTAGTTGCTGTGTTGAGCCATTATTTAGTTGCTGGGGCCTGGCCCATTATTTATGAGTAAATTAGCGCATGAGTAATTGTAAGCCAAGCTGAGGGCGCTGATTGGCCTGCATGAGCATGGTCATAGCTGCTTGTAAGATGATGTTTTGGCGAGTGAGGTTGGCAGCCTCTTCAGCAAAATCTGCATCACGAATGCGGCTACGAGCATCGGCCATGTTAGCTGATACATTGGATTGATTACGAACAGATGACTCAAGGCGGTTTGCCGTTGCACCAAGGCTAGCACGCTGTGAATCTACCTCATTAATCATACTGTCCATAATACTGATGACATCTGATGGATCGGCTTTAGAAAATTGGAAGGTAATATTGCCGTCCTTATCAATGGTCAATACTTTATCGTTGCCAACGTAATTTTTAGCAAAGTCCTTATCAGCTCTTACGCCAACAACAGAGAATTGCATGTTCTCTAGCTTAAAGCTGATAGTGTCTCCTGCATTCGCTCCTACTTGCAAAGTGATGTTTTGTGCATCGCCTGCGGTGCCATTACCTTGAGCTACTAATGACTTATCGCCTTGAACGCCATTGAGAATAGTCTTACCGCCATAGCTAGTTTGTTTAGCAATACGACTGATCTCATTAGCTAGAGAGGCGGCCTCTTTTGATAACGCAGCTCGATCCTCAGCGGTATTGGTACCATTGCTTGCTTGTACAGCTAAGGTACGGATTTTTTGCAGCATGGAGGCCATTTCATCCATGCTAGATTCAGCTGTTTGAGCCAGAGCAATACCATCAGAGGCATTGCGGTTACCTTGATTAAGTCCGTTTATCTGTGCAGTTAGTCGGTTTGCGATCTGTAGGCCAGCAGCATCATCTTTAGCGCTATTGATTCTAAGTCCTGACGAAAGCCTTTGATAGGTAGTATTAAGCTGATTTTGTAGGTTAGTGATGTTCCGTAGTGTCTTTAGTGATGTGACGTTAGTATTCACATAAACTGGCATAGGCGTCTCCAGAACGTACATTAATCTCTTTTTCAACCGACATGCATCATCATGTAATTTAGAAGATGGCAAGCGGTGCATATCTCGTATATATCATCGTTACACATAGCGCTAAATAAAGATCACTCGGGCCAATAATGGATTGTATTCATCAATGATAGTAGATGCTAACTAGTGCGGGCGCTGCAAAAGCAATCATGTCTGCGTGCTTATTGTAATATTGCGCTGACAGCAATACTTACAAGCTTGATGGAGAAGATGTCAAGGAGGCTAAGGATGTCTTTGCAATGGTAAGCTGCAAATAAAAAAGGTCCGACCCCGTAAGGAGTCGAACCTTTTTTAAGCTGTTAAAAGCTATTCTTATTTTGCTTTGAGTGCTAAAGCAAAGAACTTAGTTGCTTCCTCATGGCGACTCAGGCGCTCATTAAGCTCGGCTGCGAGTAAGTACAGATCGCGGCTCTTGGTATGCTCTAAAGCCTGCTTTAAGTGTGCCTTAGCTTCAGTAAGCATATCAGACTTCATCTCGAGGTTAGCTAAAGCCTTGAGCAGTGGCACATTAGTAGAAGAACCAATAGTGTTAGAACCGCCTTGCTTAGTAAGCTCCTCTAAAACCTTAGGTGAAGCAGCGTCCCAAGTTGCAATCGACTCTAAGATAGCTGGGTCTAAGTTGCGGCGGATAATGTCCATGGTGTACTTGCTTGCCTGAGCAACATCTCCAAGCTCGACGAGCTTAGAAACTACAGGAGCCATAATGCAAGCATTGTGACGCTCTGCGCGGTCAAGTGAGCCAATCATGACATTGACCTTGTCTAATGTGTCTGCAGTGCTTAGGAAGTGGCTAGTGCAGCGGGCAGTGATCTTAGCAGCCTCGTCATCATCAATAATGCGCTGCTTCTTTAAAGCAGGTAACAGGCTGTAAATCTTGTCGAACTTGCCTTCGTGCTCATAGCACTCGTATAAGAGCTTGGTAGTAACTGCGCCAGAGTAATTCTCTTTCTTAAGAGCCTCGAGGTTCTCAAGAGCAGCCTCGTTGTTACCAATCTTTAAGTTGAGCTTTGCTCTTAAGAGCTTGCAAGCAATGTCAGAACCATCAGAGGCATGCTCAGCACGATTTAAGAAAGCTCGGCACTTTTCTAAGTCGCCTAATTCAAAAGCTGATTTTGCGCCTAAGAACAGTACGTTGATTGGCAGTTCATCTTCAGAGCCAGACTTCTTAATTAAAGCTAAGGCACGAGCATAAGCGCCTTCTTCATAAGCTAAGAAAGCTTCGTTTTGTAAAGTCTGATGCTTGATGTTCTTGCGGTTTGAGAAGAAGCGAGCAGTAGACTGAGGAAGCTTTATAGAACGGCTGATGATGTTTACAACTACATGCAGCACAAAGAAAGCGACAAATAAAATAATGATAGCTGTAGTAAGAGAGCTTTCTACAATATAGCTATTAGTGGCAATATGTACAAAACCCTGAGAATCAGCTAGGCGCGGACCTACAAAGACCGCACCGCACAGTAACGCAACGGCGATGAGGATCTTAATCATAGATTACTTACCTCTGCCTAATAAGTGCTCACGTGCATAAGTTGAGAATGCACCAGCACTCTGTAACACATCAGGGGTCTGAATGGTGATTTCGCTCTTAGATAAGGTATCGAGCATCTCAATAGTATTCTTAACTACTAAGCTATCAGTGTCGAAGTAGGTGTTGATAAGGCCAACTGCCGCATTGAGGTTAGACTGCATGGATTCCTTATCGCCATGAGACAAGTCAGCCTTGGCAAGTAAGATACGGGTCTTGATATTCTCACGCAGATACAGATCCTGCTCTGGTGTTAAGAACTCAGTAGCAGCTTCGGCATTACGACGACGAATCTCAACAAAACGGGAAGCAAATTGATTAGCGGAGTTGAGTAAGTTCTCCTTCCAATCAGCGAGGTTTTCAGTAGTCTGCTCTGCCTTAACCATAGCAGCTTCACGAACCTTAGGATCTGAGTAGCCCTCAAGTACGAGCTTATCTACATTGTCATAAGCACGATCAAGGTCTAAACCTAAACCGCGCATATCAACCTGAGCAATATTCTTTAAGGTAGAGATATCCTGAGAGATGGTCTCACGCAGAGCAACAACCTTCTCATCCTCAATGCCAACGAGCAATTCATCAGCCTGAGTCAGCATCCAAACAGCTGCCTTGATGTCTTTTTCAAAGACAGCCTTGGCTTGGGCATTGTTTACTAAGAAGTAAGCCTCAGCAAGCTGCCAATCATATGGATTGCGGCTTTGGAAAGTATCAATCTTATCGGAAAGCTCACTGACGCTCTTGCCTTGAGCCTGTTGGGCAGAAATCAGGCTGTTAACAGTCTGAGCTAAGCTCTGATAATTCTGGGTTAAAGTGGTGGTGCTTTGCTGCAGGGCGGCATTGTTATGCTGTGCAGTCTCTAAAAGATTAGCGCTCTGCTCGATACGATTAATAGAATCGGTAATCTTGCTTTGAGCATTGGCGTAATCATTGTTGATAGCAGCAAGCTTCTGCTGGTTTTGGAAAGCGGTATAACCTGAAAAACCTGCGGCGCCTAAGGCGATTAAGGTAACGATCCAAAGGAGGCCAGTTTTTCCGCCTGAGGAGTTGGCAGCCTTAGTGCTAAGACGGTATTCGAGTTCTTTTAACTCTGCCTTGCTGACGTAAGACGGTTGTGAAGAGTTTGAATTATCCTGAGCAGCAGTCGAAGTGTTGGCCTCGACCTTCTGTAAGGTGCTTTCGGTTGTGGACGTTTCTTTTACCATTTTGATCCCTGCGTGGGTCTTGTTTAACAACTTCGGGCTAGAAAACGCGATGGATTTAAATTTAAAACCATCGTATTGCCAAGCTCATGTCAAAAGAGCACTTAATCGTGTCTCTTTGAGTCGGGCGCAAAGCCCGAAGAAAGACCTTATGGTCAGAGGCCGACATGGCTATGAAAGTACTGCTTGTACAGGCATAAAGCTTAGCTTTGCCCTTGTAGGCAGACTTACAAGCCTGGCTAGCTAAGCTAACTTACAAAAGATAGCTTAGCTAGATTAGCTAATTTAAGCCGATGTCTTTCTTTAACCAAGCGCTCGTGCGCGGTCCAAATGTTGATTATCAACGTAATCTTTGCGCCTCAAGTTCTAAAGACTCATATTCAGCCTGTAGATCTTGTAGCTGCTTAGACATTTGAGATTCGAGTTTATCGTACTCATCAATCTCATCTGTCACTTGGGCACTCTTTAAGACCTTACTTTCACTAATAAGTTCATCAGCATGGTGCGTAATGTCGATCACTGTCATAAGAAATTTGATCTCTTAACGGTGTTTAATGGTTCTAAAGCAATTTTATGAACCATGGACATGAGTGCTATTTAAGTAATGTTGCTGCGTTGGCATCAGTTACAAAGGTACGCTCAAATCGAGGCTATAAGATGATAACTCACCTTGATTGAGCCCATTATTGCACAGCAAAGTGAAAGCAATTTTGAGCAATTGTAGAGGCCTAACGGCACGCAAACTAAACTCGAATTTTACCACCAATTGACCTGTTAAATCTGTGGCGGACAGTACAACTTGTCATATTAAGTTGAACTTTTGGGCAAAAGTGTGTGGTGAGTCATTGTGTTTAATTGCCTAAAGGGTGACGGTGCACTTGACTTATCTTGCTCACCCTTCGTTTTACGCAATCTTTTCTCGCTGTATAAAACTATGGTTAGCGTGCACAGCATAAGAACCAAAACTGCATGTCTCACAGGAGCAATTAACAGCACTGCAGTTGTGCGCCAAATACTTTGGCAAAATCTTTATGGCCAACATATCATCTATAGCATGGCCATAAGCTTGTCTAGGTTATAATACTAATCTGAGATCCTGATGCTCATACTATGAGTTTAAAGCTGCAACTAAGGCCGTGCATCAAGCCTATTGTTGAGTTTGATCCGTATATGAGAGCCGGATTGGTGATTGGCATTGTGGTGATGTTGAATGGTTTATATTCCAAAGCAACAGATATTGACGAGATTTAGGCGCTATAAAGCTCTTAATGAGACGCGTCTTGAGAGATCTTTGTCTTTAATGAACCATGACACGCGCTTTTGCCTCGCCATCGTTCCTGTACTGCTGCATTACAACCATGTCAATCTGCCTGGCTATCGTGATGGCTACATACCACATGGTATTGATCTTTTTACCCTCAATGATGTGCAGCGTCGCTATTTAGATGACACCATCTTACCTGGCACCCCGCCGCTTCAAGAGCCAAAAGAACATGCCATCTTAGGTCTGTATGCTATGGGGTCGACTTCATCTTTAGGTCAGACCAAAAACTCAGACGTAGATATTTGGGTATGTGTCAAAGCCTCATTATCTGAGGCAGGCACCAAAGCGCTGCAGGATAAGTGTCGTTTCATTACTGATTACGTTAAAGCTCATAATGTTGAGCTCAATCTGTTTGTTACCCCAGAAGATCGTTTTACCAATTTCCAGCCAGACAGTCTTGATGAAGAGAACTGCGGTAGTGCGCAAAACCTCTTCTTGCTTGATGAGTTCTATCGCTCCTCTATACGTCTGTGTGGTCGTTATATTCTGTGGTACCTCATATCGACTACTGAAGAAGAGCAGTCTTACCAAGCCTATGCCGACTTCTTAACTAAAGGCATCTCTGGTATGCCTGCATTTAAAGATGGACGCATAGCAAGGGATGATCCTTATGAGAGCAAAGTAAGATCGGCTCTTAGCAGTCAAGTCGATCTAATCAACAATGCTGATGTCTCAACTCCAGATGAAAGGTTGATTAGCAGCGTTACACCGCTCATTTCTGTCTGCCCAATTCTAGCTAATCAAACCCACTTTTTAGCCCAATCAGCTTTTGATGTGCACCCGTTCTCTAAGAGGACACGCAAGTATAATGATGCAGCATTTACTGATGCCCTTAATGGTTCTGCTAGCCATGCTTTATATGGTCCGCAAGGATCACTAGATCCTAATACCGTGACCTTTACCTCTAATGAACAAAAAGAAATTGGTTTAGGTTGTTCTTCAGATGGTCAAACTAAGCTAGAAAATGAATTCAGCGACATTGATTTTACTGCCCGTGCCTGCTTTGATTACCCATCGGCTAATCAAATGCCGCAAGCACACCCACATGTGATTCGTACTGTACCTAAGATTAACTTTGTATCTCTTGATGATAGCTCTCAAAGATCCACAATTAAGCGTAAGTACATGAGTCTCATTAATAATGAGGCCACTTCCACTCACAGTCTGAATAAAAATCACATCCAAAAGGGTTTAGGCAAGGCAGTAAGCAAGCTTGCATCCTACTATCAAAGCCGTATTGCATCTTCAACTAATCATCACGTCAAAGATTCTAATGACACTAGCGATCCGCAGCGATCTGAGATCGTTTCAGGAGCAACTAGTCAAGATGCGGCGTTTTTCGACGATTCATCTGCACACCATGGTTTGCCTAAAATAAAGTCACCACAAGGGGGATTGTCTACAGTCAATCTCTTTGAAGATCGCACCTTACAGAGTGATAAGTCTCGTGGCGAGAGTTCAGATGTGTCTTTAACCCACATGAATGTGCTCATGTCGGTTAAAGGTACTACCTCTAGTGGTGATCTCTTATCAAGCTTAGAGCTTAATCATATTGAATATGGGCCAAGTGACTCTAGCTCTGATAAATTTACCAATTATGCCAAAGGCGCGTTTTGTAGTATTGAGCTGCCCTCGCACACTGGCTCTTTTGTCGATTCACAAAATGATATGCGAATCGAGCTGAGTGCGCAGGTTTCTATTTCTAATAGCGGCAATTTTGATGCCTCATTAGATAATAAAGAAGATATTGATAACAGCGCATCATTACGCCATGAACAGTGGCAGCAAAGTGGCGATAACAATAGCTACGATGCTTTTCAAGGTCGTCATAGAGTTACTTATGACGGTCACGAGCATAATACTTGTGCAGTAGGATTTTCTGAAGGTGAATACTTAGGCACCGACTTTGTTAATAGCGCCGACCATTCAGTAATGGATCGCGTCCTTAACCTTAAAAGATCGGAGCACTTATTAAATGATCTTTCTAAGCAGCAAGCCCAAGATTCACACTCAACAGCAACTAAGCTTGCGCCTTCTACTCACAACGCTGCACTACATGTACATAACATAGAAGCTACAGCAACTGTATTGCCGGAGGACAATGCAGCAGATGCTGCCAAAGATTATGATGGAGTAGGCAGTAAAAATACTGCTAAGCATGCTGCTCGTGACGAGATCATTAGTGAGGATCATAGCGTCAATGTCCTCACCGCTACTAGCGATGCTAAAGCCCATGACAATAGCTATGCGCATGATAATAGCAATGCTAATTCCCGTGATATTAGCTATGCGCATAATAATAGCGATGCGCATGACAATAGCGATGCTCATGCCAGCCATGACGAGTCAAATGAGACAAATACAGGCCATGCTGCTAAAAATGAAATAAAGAGATACCATGCTGCAGCGATAGGCTCTGATGAGGTAAATAATGCTAAGGTGCTAGGATTTGACAGTATTTCAGATGCTGTTAATAGCTCTTTTATCTCGCGCAAAGAGTATTTGGTAAAGGGCCGTAGCCGTAATGTCTCTGCTGATGATGTCAAAGAGAATAATGGATCTAGCTACAATACTTTAGATGAGGGTACTGACGATAATGGAAGTAACTATAAGCCTCACCATAGTATTCGCGGCATTACTGTTACCGGAGAACTTTTAGCTGCCCCTCAAAGAGATCTTGAGCTTAATAAAAGCTCCTCAGAAAATGATGGTGCGCACACAGATCTTGATGGAAGTAAGGACCCTGACCTTAATGAGGGTAAGGACGCAGATCAGCACCCTCATCTTGATCAGAGCAAGCATGCCGATAGTGATCTTGAAGAAATCTATGAGGGCTATGAGCTAGGCGATGATCTTACGGAGGAGGTGGAGGATGATGCTATCTCCAAGCTCGAACGCGAGGCGGCAGTGCTTGCTCGTGCTAAGTCTATACGTAAGATGCGTGCTGCGCGGCGCAATGAGGCTGTAGCACGCGCTGGTGCCATGATGGCCAAGAAGATTTCTGGCGCGAGCGCCTTAAACAATCTCTTCTCCAAGCTCTTTCCTAATTCAGATGCGGCGCATGGCACTAAAGATCTCACTTTAGATGATGCATCTGTCTCATATGATGAGTCATTATCAAGCAACATATCCACTCAGCCTACTTACATTGCTGCTATAGACACCTTTTCAGAAAAGGGTACTTATAAGCAAAGTCATGGTCATGCTGTAGTCAGTGCAACTACTGACTATGCATTAAATGATTGCTCTGAGCGCCAACACTATATACGCCAAACTCGTGATGAGGCTGTACATGGTTACCCAGGTTTTGATGCGGCTATTGAGCGAGATAGTAGATACCATGCAGTACTTAGCATGGAGCTTAACAAGAGTTTAAGTAAGCAAGGTCTTACATCTAATATCCAAGATGGCGCTGAGTTTTCAAGCCCAAGCGCCTTAAGGCGTGACTCAATAAAAGCCCGTCTCAATAGTGATTTATATAATGATGTAACTGCATCAGCACAAGCTAGAGATTATCTGTCTAACCATGCAGATCAGGCCTTTGCTCAGCTACATTCACACAATGACGCTATCAATAATTATGATGGCAGTTCAGATGCTTATATATATGGTCATCCTTCTTTTGGTCAAGAAGGTGAGTTTGCTAACGGTCCTTTATCATCCGATATTCCAATGGGAGAACATAAGGAAGCTAGCAACTTTAGCCCAAATATAGGCCTCCTTACCAATGCTCAGGCGCAGCAAGATCAAAATGATTTAGGCGGACTTTCTTATGAATATTCCGTTGCAGATATGTCTGAGCATAGCAGCAATGATGGTGATCTCGATAACTCACTAGTAGCACAAGCATCTGTGCTGCAAGAGACTGGCAATTCACTGCTCAAAGAACATAGCTTAGAGCCTTCACATCGTACCTCTGTGCACGGCTTAGCAAAGAGTGGATCATGGGCAAGCATAGCTTTGTCTAAGATGACCAAACGAAATATCTTAGATCGCGGTCCGTACAGTGCTAATAATCTTAGCCATAAAGGCACAATCGATGTTTCCAAGTCAGTATATTCCCATGGCCAGGAGAGCAAGGTTCAAGGACGTGCTTCTTTATTCAAAGGTGCCGCTTTTGCCGATCGTCGTGCTTTAAATAGAGGCAAGGTAAAGCCTGTTATCAAGCATGACAATGCCATGGATCATGAGGGATCAGACAATAGAGCCTCAGGACTAGAAAGACTAGCAGCAGCTATGGGCGTTACCCCAATGCCATTTTTGGGAGTTAACTTCCAGGGCATGCAAATGGACGCTTATGCCAATAGCGTGCTTGCAGATACGGATGGACTGCTTGATGATAATGGCTTAGATCTAGGCCGTAAAGAAGGTACATTGGCAAGGTTAAATCCAAGCTCTAATCAAAGCGTAGCGTCTGTGCAAATGTACGAGGCTTATCATGGTGATGCTAGCATGGCATCTGCCACTCCTTTATCGATATTCTCAAGTGACAATGCTGCCTCCTCAACCATTGGCAATATTAGTGCTCAGGCAACTAATGCAACTGAAGTGCGTGATCTCTTTGTAAGATCAAAAGCTAATGACAGTCTTTTAGGAAACTTAAAGGTTTCAGATTCAGCACATAAAGCCGCGCTTGGTTCATCATTGCGAGCTCAAAGATATGCGACTAGATTAGGCGGTTCTAAAGCTCATTTAAATAAAGATCATTTAAGAGGAATTACTACTTCTGCCTATAGCATCTCTAAAAAGCATGGCATTGGTGTTCATGCTGTTGATGTAGGCGCAAATGGTCGTGGTGGCGTCTTTAGTGAGGGTTCTCGCATGCGCGAGTATGTAACTCACGATCAGAGCTCTACAAGTTGGGTGCAGTCTAGCGCCAAGACAGGGGGCATTCAGACTGCCTATCCTGTTAGATCTTATGGTGCTGTCCTATCTTCAGATGAGAGTATTAAAGCTGCCGCTTTAGATGGCTTTAGAGAGTATGAGGCACCGCTTAATCCTGATGAGTGGTTTGACTTTGGATCTGTAGTCTTTAGTTCTCCAACTGAGTACTTTGGCTCAGGTCTGTGGCTTCTTTATAAGGCCATTGAGTCTCCGCTAAAAGTGGTGCTTAAGATCTTGCTCATGGAGGCATACTCATCAGACTATCCAAATACCAAGCTGTTATCGAGCGAGCTTAAGGATTATATGCTTTCGCATGATGGCTACAGTATTGATCTCGACTCTTATTATCTGATGTATCGCAGAGTCTCTGACTATTTGATCGCGTCAGGATCAGACAGCCGTCTGTCTTTAATGCGTAAGTGTTTCTATTTAAAGATCTTCGATGGTGTAGGCGCTTCTAATCATTCGCACCGTGATGATGGTACGCTAAAGCGTGAGCTGTTAACTAAGTTCGCCCGTCGCTGGGGATGGAATGATAGTTTTGTCTCTGATATTGAGCAATTCTCATCTTGGAAATTAGATGAAGTGCGTGGCTTTAACCGAGAGGTGTATACCACTCTGCTTGAGAGCTATTTAGCACTGCTGCGCTTCTCGATTCGTCACGGCATTGAATACGCGATTACATCTGATGATGCAGCGATCTTGTCACGCAAATTATATGCAGCTTTTGATCGCTACCCAGGTAAGATCTCAGTAATGCACACCTCCTTTAGTAAGAATCTTGAGGAGTTGCATCTTACTTTTATTACGCCATCTAAAGGTAGCATCTGTCGTCGTGGCTGGCATATGTATACCGCAGCAAGCGATGATGTAGCTTTATTAAACCTGAAGGTCGCATATATAGGATCTCGTTTAAGTGAGGTCGTTACATGGGCTTGCTTTAATGGCTTAATGACCTCTAGAACTACAGCATATATCTCAGGTGCGCCTACAGTAGTGACACCTCGTATGATTAAGCAGCTTGCCACCGATATCATGCGTGTAATTGGTAGCAAACGAGGTCGTGTAACCGAACGTAATTTGCAAAGTACCTCTAAGCTTGTAGCGTGCTTAGTTGTACTCAATCTTGAGCAAGACGAAACTGAGTTGTACAAGAATCAGATCTTAGATACTGACTATGGCTCAACTTTATCTTGCGGTAGACAACGAGTGTGCCTTGTAGGCTCTATTGACTTAGTGCTTATCAACAGTTGGGGTGAGATTCGTTCGATTACCCTGCCAAGTGGTGAAGAGGGTGTAGTAGAGTTACTCGCTACTTTATTACGCATTTTGCGTAATACCACTGAAGTAGGCCAAGAAGATGAATCGGTAGCTGCTATGCTAGAGACCATCGAGGTGTGCTCATATGCAATAGCCTACCAAGATCTGATTAAGTACGATCTTGAGTCCGTGCTGCGTCAGGTATTTAACTGCTTAAGCTCAAATAGCTCTAGTGAATACACCTTTGATGTGGGCAGAAATACTTATGTTGCCCGTGAGCAAGGTGAGCGTGGCGTCATTATCAATAAGAAGAGCTCAATTGCCTCAGGTGAGTATGATATCAGTGTGCTATCACGCTATGGAATGCGCCCTGAGTTTGCTCTGCAGGTTCCTCCTATCATTGATCGTTACGCAACTGCGGGCATTATGCAGTACTTCTTTATTCCAGGAGTTAAAGATAGCGGCCACTGGGATATCTACATCGTCAATGAGCGTAATGAAGTGACGATTTATAACGATTACATTGGTTCGCGCGCTACTTTAGTAAATGCCATTAACCGCTTCTATACAGAGCAGTCACGTAATCTTTCTAATATCACTGCCCGCTTCAATCTGCCGCAGTACTTTGTCTTAAGTAAAGATCTTAAGGCCATTCATCCATTCACTATTCGCAGTAATCCAGACTAAAAGGTAAGCCATAGTGCAGCGCAGAACACGAGTAGCCGCAGCTTATCGCATTTTACATCTAGCCTCCCATGACCATTCCTAGGCCCTTTTCAAAAAAACAAGCAAACAAGCAAACAACAGCAAAACAAAAACAACTAGTTAGCACTGCTAATTGTCCTCATTGAATAGAGCTGATGTTCCCTTCAAGCAGAGATAACTAAAGAGCTGTTTATGCTGCAGCGAAGATCGTTGCATTATGCAAATTTGTGTTTGATCACATGTTTTTGTCGAGATCGTCACTTGCTTAGTGAAAATTGGGCGATCAGGGGCCCTTATGTATGATGGATCACACTATGTGCGTGATCCGCATCATGTTTGCTTGTGTAAAGTGTGATGTGGATTTAATTTTCTAGTTGCGGTTTATTGCTGTGCGGTTTTCTGGCTAATCCAGTGTAGTTTTAGTAAAAGGGTGATATAGCTTGCAAAAAATTGCGTTTTGAAAGACTGGTGATAACTTTTTGCGCTTTAGGATGAATTGGGGTGATTTTGGGTACTTTTGGGTGTGCAAAGCCTTATAGAAAGAGAGTGGGCCAAAATTTTCAAAAATTTTAGCCAAAACAGTCTTTTTAATGCTCTTGTGATCTGCAATTGAATTTGATTGCGAACATTGCAAATCCTTATCAACAGAAAATCGTCGGGGACTTTTTGAGACATACAATCAAGCCATCGATTGTTTTGGAAAAAAAGGGATTTTCTATGAGAAAGGAAGACGTTAAGTTACAAGAGTGCTACAAGCTGTTCATCGGTGGCGAGTGGGTTCCTGCATCTGATGGTGCAACCTTAAAGTCCTATTGTCCAGCTGACGGCTCCGTGCTCGCTTCATTTGCTGATGCTTCAAAAGAGGACGTAGATAAGGCTGTTGCTGCTGCTCGTAAGGCTTTTGAGACTTGGTCCCAGACCTCTCCAAAGGAGAGAGCTGCTGTCTTAAACAAGATCGCTGACATCATTGAAGCCAACAAAGAAGAGCTTGCAATGGTTGAGTCTTTAGACAACGGTAAGCCAATCCGTGAGACCTTAGCCATTGACGTTCCTTACTCTGTAAATCACTTTAGATACTTTGCCGGTGTTATCCTCGCAGAAAGCGGTGAGTCCAACATTCTGGACAACTCTTTCTTATCTGTAACCATGCGTGAGCCTTTAGGCGTCGTAGGCCAGATCGTTCCATGGAACTTCCCATTCTTAATGGCAGCATGGAAGTTAGCTCCGGTGCTTGCAGCAGGTGACTGTACTGTATTCAAGCCATCCTCAACCACCTCATTATCCGTATTACGCCTTGCAGAACTCATCCAGGACGTAATCCCAGCAGGTGTATTTAACGTAGTAACTGGTCGTGGTTCTAAGTCTGGTAACTACATGCTTGAGCATGACGGCTTTGAGAAGCTCGCATTCACTGGCTCAACTGAGATTGGTCGTGACGTTGCTATTGCTGCAGCTAAGAAGCTCATCCCTGCAACTTTAGAGCTCGGTGGTAAGAGCGCTAACATTATCTTTGAAGACTGCCGCATAGAGCAGGCTTTAGATGGCGCAATGCTTGGCATTTTATTCAACCAGGGTCAGGTTTGCTGCGCAGGCTCCCGTATCTTCGTTCAAAAGTCAATTTGGGACAAGTTTGTACCAGAGTTAGTACGTCGCTTTAACAATGTTAAGGTCGGTGTACCTTGGTGCCCAGAGACTCAGATGGGTTCACAGATTGACGAAGGCCAGTTAAAGCAGATTCTCGACTATGTTGAGATCGGTAAGAAGGAAGGCGCTGAGGTTTTATGCGGCGGTGAGCGTGTAACCGATGGCGAGCTTGGCAAGGGTGCATTCATGCGTCCTACCCTGTTAAAGGGCGGCAACTGCATGTGTGTAGCACGTGAAGAAATCTTCGGCCCAGTTGCAGTGGTTATTCCATTCGAGACTGAGCAAGAAGTTATCGACATGGCTAACGACTCTATCTACGGTCTTGGCGGTGCAGTATTCTCAACCGACATCAACCGTGCTATCCGTGTAGCTCGCTCTGTACGCACCGGCCGTATGTGGGTTAACACCTACAATCAGATTCCTGAGGGCTCCCCATTCGGTGGTTACAAGCAGTCAGGTATCGGCCGTGAGACTGACAAGATGGTTCTCAACCACTACACCCAGTGCAAGAACATCCTCATCAATCTCAACGAGGGTCCAAGCGGCTTCTACCCAGCTTAAGCGCTTGAGTGCCTTACAAGGAAAATTTTTACCTATAGGACAGATGGTGTCCATAGGTTCATCATCTAGATTGTCGCTTGCGGTGGCCTAGGGTTAGGCCACCTTTATAGCTAGGGATGTAACACTTATTTGTATGTTGTTTATGCCTAGCCTAGCGTCCAGCTGCAAAGGATAGAAGCTAGCTTTGTGGCAGCGAAATATAGTAGCCAGGCTACTTTTGAGGCTTCTAGTGTTCCCTTAAACCAAGGCAACGATGCTATGGCCTCTCTTTTGTAGAGGCCACAGCCATACCATAGCAGAGTTTCCTTGGTTTAGGCCCGAATCAGACAGAGCCCTGCCAAACCACTACTACTAAATAACAGGCTCTGTCTTACTATGCATAACCTCAAAAATTTTTTGAGGCCTAGCTTTGTGTTTAAGGTGATTAACCTGTTATCTTTCCATGTGCACGCGTGGGAAAGCACTCTTATGCAAGAGCTCCAGTACTAATAATATGCTTTAGATTATTACCTCAGACCTTATTAAGAACATCTCTCCATCTTCTTAATAAGCCATCAAGCCGACCGCTATGCCCTTACTAGCTGTCGGCTTTTTTTCTTTGTACCAACTGCAATTATTCTTCTACTAGCTGTCGACCGTTTTTTTCGTTCCAACCGCAATTATTTTCCTACTAGCAGCCCGTTTTTTTCTTTGTATCAACCACAATTATTCTTCTACTAGCAGTCGACCGTTGTCTTCGCTCCAACCGTAATGGTCATGCATCAGCTTATTTAAGCTATTTAATAAAAATTTTCTCACTACAAGGCTCATCTTAACTCTGTAGGAGTACATTGTTACTGGTATTTTGTGCTCAATATATGAGCATAAGGGGCAGCTAACGCAATGAAAGAGTGCAAAATTATAGTTGCATGGGGTTTGCTGCCATATTTGAGTGCATATCGTGTTATTCTTTTTGGCGGTTTCCTAATACAGGATTGAATTGTGAACAAATTACTAATTGGCATCATTATGATGGCGGGCGCTTCTATTTTAGTTAGTGCCTGTGGAATCAAACACGACCTGTACATTGAGGACAATGCCGCTCCTCAGGAATCTCAAGTAGATCAGGCTTAGGTTGTAATACGGTTTAAAAAAACAAGCTTTGACAGCATCAAGCATCTTATGCTGTCGGTGTTGTCGAGTGTTGGCTACTTTTTTTTTAGGTGGCTGCCTCTTAAACAAAGCAGTTGTTGTAGGGTTTTACCTCATGGATCACTTTAACTACAAAGATAATGAGCTTTACGCTGAGGATATCAAGGTTACTGACCTTGCCAAACAGTATGGCACCCCGCTGTATGTTTATTCCAAAGCAACTTTAGTTCGTCACTTACGTGCTTTTGAAGAGGCTTTAGCTGCTAAAGACCACTTAGTTTGCTATGCCGTTAAGGCCAATAGCTCTTTGGCTCTGCTTAGTGTTATTGCTCAGTCTGGCTGCGGTTTTGACGTGGTTTCAAAAGGCGAGTTAATGCGTGTCATCAAGGCTGGTGGTAGCCCTGAGAAAGTGATCTACTCAGGCGTAGGCAAGCGAGAAGATGAAATTGAGTTTGCCTTAAGCCAAAAGATTAAATGCCTGAACATCGAATCAGAGTCAGAGATGTACAAGGTTGAGCAAGTGGCTGAGCGTATGGGCTTAGTTGCTCCTGTTGCTTTACGTGTAAATCCTAATGTAGATGCCAAGACTCACCCATCTATTTCTACTGGCCTTAAGAAGAACAAGTTTGGTATTGCCTTTGAGGATGCCTCAAGACTGTATCGTTATATTGCTCAAAGCAAGCATCTTAATGCTAGTGGTATTGACTGTCATATCGGCTCACAGATGACCTCCGGCGGCCCAATTATTGAGGCTACCGACAAGCTCATTAACCTCTACAAAGAGCTTTTAGAGATCGGTATTAAGATTGACCATATCGATATTGGTGGTGGCTTGGGTGTGACCTACAATGATGAGACTCCTCCATCCCCTTACGAGTACTTAGCTGCAGTTATTGCTCGTCTTAAGGATTTCGATGTCGCTATCTATTGCGAGCCTGGTCGTGCCATGGTTGCTAATGCTGGTATATTGCTTACCGACGTGCTCTACTTAAAGTCCAATACCGAGCGTAACTTCTGTATCGTCGATGCAGCTATGGGTGATTTGATTCGTCCTGCTCTGTATAACTCATGGATGAATATTATCCCAGCGCTCAAGCGTGACAAGTCAGATGCGCTTGAGGGTAGTGATGCAAATGGTAACCGTCTTTATGATGTCGTTGGTCCAATTTGTGAGTCAGATGACTTCTTAGGCAAGGATCGCCATTTAAATGTTAGAGAGGGCGATATCTTAGTTGTACGTGGTGCTGGTGCTTACGGTAGTACCATGTCATCAAATTACAACAGCCGTCCGCTGTGTGCTGAGGTATTAGTTGATGGCAGTAAGGCTTTTGTGATTCGCGAGCGTCAAAAAGAAGAAGATATGTGGCGCGATGAGCGCATGCTCGAGAACAGCACTAGCCACGACTTTAGCTAAAGTATTGTCTTGTAGCCTCTAAGATTGGCAGGTGAAAAGACATTTTTCATCATCACATGGGCAAGGTAGATACCTTGCCTTATTTTTAATATGTGACTTAAGATAGCAAGGTCATTCAATACCCTTTTATGACCATAGCTTACGAAGGATTGAAGCTATTTCTATTTTGCCCAAGATTAATTATGCGAAGATAATTTGGGATAGAATCTGATAGCGCTGCGGAGTTTGTATGAAGATTAAATTTACCAAGATGCATGGTTTAGGCAATGACTTTATGGTCGTGGATGGAGTTACTCAAAAAGTATTCTTTAGTCCAGACCTGATTAAACGTTTAGGCGACCGTCATTTTGGTATTGGCTTTGATCAGCTCTTATTAGTTGAGCCTCCATACAATCCAGATCTAGACTTCCATTACCGTATTTTCAACCAAGATGGCTCTGAGGTGCAGATGTGCGGCAATGGCGCACGTTGCTTTGCCCGTTTTGTCTGTGAGCATGGCTTATGTAACAAAAAAGAGATTAAGGTCTCGACTATGGCAGGTGAGCTTACCTTAAAGCTTGAGGATGATAATGAAGTCGTAGTTAATATGGGTGTGCCTATTACAGACCCGCAAAAAGTGCCTTGTACTTATGAGTCAGAGCAGACCATCTATACTATGGCTTTAGATGAGGCGCTAGCAAAGCAATCTTCCATCACCATTGGTGCTGTTTCTATGGGTAATCCTCATGCAGTTACTATAGTTGAGGATATTAATACCTGCGCTATCGATGTCCTTGGTCCTATTATGGAAAGTCATAGCGATTTCCCAGAGCGCGTCAATGTAGGCTTTATGCAGTTAGTATCTCGTGGTGAGGTTAAGCTGCGCGTCTATGAGCGTGGTTGTGGCGAAACTATGGCATGTGGCTCAGGTGCTTGTGCTGCTGCAGTAGTGGGTATGCTTCAAGGCCACCTTGATAGCAAGGTCAAAGTACATCTGCCAGGCGGTACCTTATCTATTTCATGGGATGGTCCAGGTAAGCCAGTGATGATGAAGGGCCCTGCTACCACCGTTTTTGAAGGCACTATCATTGTCTAATTGGGCCAAGATTATATCTACAGGTGCAGATATTCATAATCTGCTGCACTAATAGACATAAGCTTGCAAAAAGTTACGAGCGCAACATGGCTTTATCAGTACAAGGTCATTTGCTTGAATGAACAAACATTTGTGGGCGTGGGCTGCATAGCTCGCGCTTTTGTTTTTATTGGGGTTATGGATATTTGCCATGAGCTTAAAACAAGACCAAGCACATAATGTCGCCACTGCAGCGCAGCATAATGAGCGCTCAGCTGTTAATCACGCTCATACTCCTAACCCTCAAGCACAAAGCCACGCCACTCCTCAAGCATCAGATACAAACCAAGTAGGACATAGTATCCCTGTTCAAAATCAAGGATGGACAGGTGCGAGTGCTCCTATCATGCCCATGCCTGGTAGCAGCATGCCGTTTACGGCTACAGCTCAAATGCCTTTAACTCCTGAGCAAATGCAACAAGCCTATATGATGTCAATGGCTATGAACGCTCAGAGTATGCAGCCAAATGTCATGCAACCTGCTGCGATGCCACAGCCAGGTATGCCAAATACATCCTTGCCTCAATCAGGTATGCAAGCAATCCCAATGCAACAGCTGGGTATGCCTCAAAGCCCAATGCCTGGAGCGCAAACACCAGATAGCAATATGCCCAATGCATCTTTAGTACAAGGCATGGGGGCTAATGCAAGCATGAGCGGCGCTAATCCAGCCATGATGCCTAATATGCCTATGCAGCAAGGCATGCCGATGATGCCAATGGTCAATCCTTTTATGACCATGGGCTTCATGCCTAATGCTATGCAACCACAAGCAGGTGCGGCTAACCAAGCCGCCATGCAGCCTCAAGCAGGAGTTCCTAATCAAGCTGCCATGCAGGCAATTAACATGCAGCCCATGAACGTGCAGCCAATGAACATGGCGCAAGCAATGGGCACTCATGATCCTATTAATGGTGCTATGCCAGCGCAAACCATGTCATGGGAGCAGTACAACCAAGCCTTGATGCAGCAGCAAATGCTGATGCAACAGCAGATGCAGCAACAGCAAATGGCTATGATGATGCAGTATCAGCAAATGATGGCCATGCAGCAGATGCCAAACGCACCTGCAGGCGCTGCCATGCCGCAGATGCCAAATGCACCTGCAGGAGCAGCCATGCAGCAGATGCCAAATGCACCTGCAGGCGCTGTCATGCAGCAGATGCCAAACGCACCTGCAGGCGCTGCCATGCAGCAGATACCAAATGCACCTGCAGGCGCTGCCATGCAGCAGCTGCCAAATGCACCAGTAGGCGCTGCCACGCAGCATATGCCAAGTGCATCTGCTAGCGTTGCAATGCAGGCTATGCCAAGCGAACCAATTGGCATGGCTATGCAAAAAGAGCCTCATGGGGAAAAGCCAGAGCCTAGAACCTCTACTCAAGATCATCATAAAGAGGTACAGGACAAAGATCATGGCCAAGATAATAGCAAGCTGCATGAGGCAAAGAGTGTTTTAGATACTCATGAAAGTGAGCAATCAGAGCTACTTAAGACAGAGATTAGCGCTGATGATAGTCATGATCTTGCTTTAGAAAATGAGCAAAAAAGCTCTAAGAGCAATAGCAGTGTAAAGAGCGATAGTGCTCGTAGTAGTGAGACAGTATCTGACAAGGTAGGCAGCAAGCGTATCTCACAATCAGCTCGATTCTTAGCTCTCATGGCTGAGGATGATGATGAACTCTTTGCGTTTATTGATAAGGACGATAAAGCTTCTGAAGAAGCTATCGATGAGCTATGGCGTCTAGACACAAAGATTGATGAACAGTCCTCTGAGGTTGGCCCTTTTGATGATGCTGTGGTGTGCGATACAGACGATGATTTATCTGATGTAGAGCATGCCTCTGAGCATATACAAGCTAAGCTAGCCGATCCTAAGTCTTCAGATATCGATGCTCAAGATGATGTCATAGATGAGATAGCTAGGATATCAGACGTTTCAGAGGCGTCTTTGAGCACATCCGATGGCGATGAAAGAGGCACATACGACTCATTAGCTAATGCGCCGCAAGAAAGGAATTCCTCTGATGATGGTGCCCAAAGGGCATTAGATGAGTCATTCCTGCAAGAAAGTAGTCTTCTGCCTGAGATTGAAGATAGTATCCATGTTAATGATGTAAAAGATCACCATGATAAAGCCCTAGCCTCAAGCAAGTTATCACTTGATGATCTGGTGGTTTCAGCTGATGATGAGATCGACTTTAGCGCCATTGAATCTAAGCTAAAGGTCGCTGATGAGCATATAGTCTCGAGTGATGATCATGGACATGAGGCAAGTGACCTCAGTGCTAACGCAGCTGATGCGCTTCATCTTAATGAAAGCGATGACAATATCGCTAAGCATGGAGCGGGCGCTGTAGGCGCAGACAATCTTGGTGATGCGATGAGCGCATTGCCTGCAGACGCTAATGATCTTAGTGATGCGATGAGCGCATTGCCTGCTGATGCTAATGATCTTAGTGGTGCGATGAGCGCATTGCCTGCTGATGCTAATGATCTTAGTGGAGCGATGAGCGCATTGCCTGCTGATGCTAATGATCTTAGTGGTGCGATGAGCGCATTGCCTGCTGATGCTAATGATCTTAGTGATGCGATAAGCGCGTTGCCTGCTGACGCTAATAATCTTAGTGATGCGATGAGCGCCTTGCCTGCAGACGCTAATGATCTTAGTGATGCGATGAGCGCATTGCCTGCAGACGCTAATGATCTTAGTGGTGCGATGAGCGCATTGCCTGCTGATGCTAATGATCTTA
>SAMEA103957795__coassemble_185_pt1 | contig 29508 bp, 14 predicted proteins | sample SAMEA103957795__metabat2_low_PE_026 | metagenome-assembled genome bin SAMEA103957795 (sample SAMEA103957795) | gut metagenome | biome: gut; material: feces | host: Canis lupus familiaris | collected 2014
ATATGTGGGTGACCACCTGCATGTGGATGACCTGCCATCTTGCTATGGTCAACTGGACAACCGCCCTCATGGCCACCTGGATGACCCATTGGATGACCACCCATATGTGGGTGACCACCAGCATGTGGATGACCGGTTGGATGGCCCATTGGTGGATGACCACCGCCGTGACCATGGCCCATAGGACAGCCACCACCATGTCCAGCCATATGAGGATGGCCGCCTGGGTGACCCATTGGTGGGTGACCACCTCCATGGCCGTGAGGCATGCCATGGCCATGACCCATGCTCATTACGGGTGGAGTTGAAGTTGGGAAACCGCCTTTATTTGAAAACTCATTTGCGTGAGCTGCGGCACGAGAGACTACGTCTTCAACAGATGAAGAGCCCTTTTGATGTAAGGTACGCTCACGAGCTGCCTTAATGCCATCAACATATGCTTTAGCAGCAGCCTCAGCATCATATGGCTCATATTGCTCAGGTAGACGGTAACGATCAAAGAGGCTATCTAAGATTTCTGACTTGCCCTTATATACCCCCTCACGAGAGCCAAAGCCCATAATATGAGCCTCGCCTACATTGGTGATGAGTGCGTATTGAGCCTTTACAAACTCACAGGTACGCTCAATATCGCCAAGATGGCTAGCACCCTGCTCGATTACTGCAAAGTCATAAGAATCATCTAAACGACGTAAGGTTAAAGGAACACCCACATCGTTATTGAAGTTACCTTCGGTATAAAGTGTCTTACCAAGCTCGCTTAAGATTGACGCAGTCATCTCTTTAACGGTGGTCTTACCGCAAGAACCAGTAATTGCGCAGACTAATGCTTTTGCTTTGCAACGCACGATCTGGCCAGTTAAGCCTAGCAAACGTAAGGTGTCTTTACACTCTAAGACCATGACCTCATCAAGCTTTGAAGCGTCATCGCCTAATGATGCCTTAAGTTCATCCATACTACGAGATGAGGCAATAATCTTTGCGCCATTTGAAATAGCATCACCGATGAAGTCGTGGGCATCAAAACGCTCACCCTTTAAAGGAACAAACAAGGTTTTATCGTTGTTAATGTCCTTAGAGGAAGTGGATACAAACTCAATTACTTGGTTTCTATCCATACCCTCTTGGGCAGCCTTTGTTCCTATGTGCAGCTCGCCTTGAGCAAGTCGCAATAACTCATGAATAGCAAAAGCAATCATATTCAATCCCTATTTGCTGCTCTCTGAAGTGCTCTTTTTAGCGCTTGGAGCTGCTTTGCGTGCAGCAGTTTTTGCTGCTGACTTTACTGAATTCTTAGAGGCACTTGCCTTAGTTACAGGCTTCTTAGCTGTAGTAGCCTTAGTGGCTGTTGTCTTCTTTGCTGCAGTTGCCTTGCTTGCAGCAGCCTTGGTAGTAGCTACCTTCTTGGCTGCAGCTGCCTTGGTTGAAGCGGCCTTGGTAGCTGGCTTCTTGGCTGCAGTTGCCTTGGTTGAAGCGGTCTTGGTAGCTGGCTTCTTGGCTGCAATTGCTTTGGTTGAAGATGCCTTGGCCTTTGCCTTAGTGACTGGCTTTTTAGACTGTTTTGCTGGTTTGTCTGAGTTGCTGTTTGTCTTGGTATCTTGCTTAATGCCTAAGAGTTCACAGCAAATCTCACGATCTGAGAAGTGGATAGTCTTATCTGGGAAGATTTGATAATCCTCATGACCCTTGCCGGCAATGACTACGCAGTCATTCTTGTTGGCATGCTCAAAAGCAAAACGAATGGCCTGATAACGGTCATGTACGATGATGACATTGCGATCTGCTCGAGATGCTGGAGGCAGCATGGCAGGAATAGCAAAGCTTTCCTTATGCGCCTCATAGTAATCAGCTCGCTCTTCTACGTTAACAATGCTCTTATCGGACTTGATACGAATGTCATCGTACTCTTCAAAGCTAAATACTTCTTTAAGCTTAGCTACAGCCTTTTCAAAGACAGAAATGGCCTTTAAGAACACGCCCTCGGAGCTAAAGCCATCGATAGCATTTTCTTGTTGTTCAAACTGCTCGATGAGCTTAAAGCTGTTTTTAACCTCAGTCAGCAAGGTACCATCAATGGCGCTTTTAACCTTAGATAACTGATTTGGGCTTAAAAGACCAAGTTTGTCGGCCTTCTTAGTCACAATCAGGTCATTAACAAAGAGCTTTAAGTTATCGTAAAGATCTTCAGCCTTACGAACTGCGCTTTCAGCGGCGTTACTGTCGATCGCCATCATCATGTCATCGATAATGAGATCTAATGGCTCAGAACGTGGATTATCAGCAGTGAAAATAGCGTAATCGGAGTATACAGAGGCTTTCATGGCCATTAAAGGACGCTTGCCACTGTCACGATCGCCACCACAACCTACGATAGAGAAGATACGACCCTCACCTTGATTATGGTACTGTGCAGCCTTTAAAGCTTGCTCTACACCATCTGGAGTATGGGCATAATCAACAATCAGACGTGGTTTATCAGCGCCACTAAAGCACTCCATACGACCAGTGATTGGCTTTAACTCAGGAGTAATACGCATCAAATGCTTGATGTCGTAACCCATAGATAAAAGCACACCTAAAGCTACAGCATAGTTCTCTGCATTGAAGTAGCCGAGCAAGTTCAAATTAGTACGAGAAGTCTTCTTCTCTGAAGTGTTGATGAGTAACTCTAAAGAAGATGGCTTGAATGAAACACGCTTAATGTTAAGCATGTGGCTCAAGCTCTTTGGTACATCATCAAGACCTAAGTTAACCTGATAAGCACCTGAGATGGTTTCAGCATAGCGCTTACCCACATCATTCTTGCAGTTTAAGACTAAACGAGCAGGAGGAATGGTGCGCAGGAAGTTGAGCTTAGAGCAGAAGTAATCTTCCATAGTCTCGTGATAATCAAGATGATCACGGCTAAGGTTACTAAAAGCACCAGCATAAAAAGATAGCCCTGCTACGCGACCTTCACAGTAGCCAATCGATGACACCTCAAGCACCGCATAATCAGCACCTTGCTCAACAAAACTAGCGAGCTCACGCTGCAGAGAAATAGCATCCATGGTGGTGTTGGCTGACTTTTGGAGATTATCGACAAAACCATAACCTAAGGTGCCAAATACTGCGCACTTGTGACCACACTTATTAAGCATCTGAGCAATCAAGTTAGTAATAGTGCTCTTGCCGTTAGTGCCAGTAACACCGATGAGGCGTAACTTCTCAGATGGATTACCATAGATAAAGCCAGCTAAACCTGACAGGCTCTTGCCACGAGGTAGCACAATGCGCAGCATCTTAGCCTCAGCAATGATACGAGCCTCTTCACTATCATCAGTTGCATGATAGTCGCTTACAGCTAAATCCTGATTAGACTGATACTTGTTAATGACGCAATAACCAGAGCGCTTGAGACGAGATAAAGTATCCTTAGTCTCAGTATTCGGCTCGTAATTGCTAGACTTTAAAGCCTCACCTGCAGCAGCCTTGTCTGCATCGATAGTCTCTAAAGGAAAACCGCTGACTTGATCTTCAGGAGCATCAATCAAAATCGCAACTGCACCCTTTTGCTTGATCTCTTCAATGTGATCAAAAGGATTATAGTGCGCACCCTTTTTAGCGTAGTAGATGGTGCCCTTAGTGACGCGACGAGAGTCGCACTCAATACCAGTAACTACGATACGAGGTAAGAACTCGCGCACACGCTCATTGAAAACCTGAGAAATCTCCAAGTAGTCGCATACACTAGCAAGAGTACCTTCAAACTTCATACAACGATTCCAATCAATGCGCCTTTCGGCCTGCAGGAGAATAAGAACTTTAGTCCCTATCCTATTAACTACAGCTTAATTCTTTGCAAGACAAACCATAGCTTAAGTTTGCCTCATACAATCAATCCAAACTAAGTTACTAATAGCTCAGCGAGGATAATTTAAATTTGTTTTGTGCAACAGCATATTTTAACCGCTTTTGCTGCCTTATCTTCCGCTTATGCAAGCTTATCTTATAAGCGGCATAAAGACCTTGATTACTCAAGCTTTGCAAGCTCCTCTTCAGTCTTATCTGGAGGAATGTTATACAGCTGTAGAGCTTTGGTCATGATTTCATTGAATGCCATACCATTTACGGCACCACCGAAATGACTTACTGCTTGAGGTCTAAAGACTACAATAACCAAGGCAAAACGAGGATCTGAAAGCGGTCCAAAACCTACGAATGAGGATACGTACTCATTGGCGTAGGCACCGTCACGCGCAATGTGGGCAGTACCAGTCTTGCCTGCAATGATATAGCGGGTAATGGCAGCACGACGACCAGAGCCACGATCAACTACGCCCTTGAGCGCAGTATGCATGCGACGGATTTCAGTAATATTAGCAACCTGCTGATATTTTGGAGTTTCAACCGTTCTTAAAATACTAACTGGTACCTTGGCACCGTAATTTGCTAAGGTTGCATAAGAAGAGGCCAACTGCAGCGAAGTCACAGTTAAACCGTAACCATAAGCAAAAGTAGCCTTATCGATCTCAGACCAGAATGTACGGTTAGCGTTGATATTGCCATTAACCTCACCAGCAAGACCTGAGTTAGTATTTGAGCCAAAGCCAAAACGCTCCAGCATGGAAATCATTGGACCTTGACCAATACGCTGACCAATATGCGCCATACCAATATTGGAAGAATGCTCTAAGATGTCAAAGAGCTTACCGCTATCCATCTTATGGCTATCAGTAATTCTCTTGCCATTTACAACATATGGATGGGTATCAAAAGTCTCGTTCCAAGTAACCATGCCTGACTCTAAGGCACCTAAAGCGATAATTGGTTTAATCGTAGAACCAGGCTCAAAGGTATCGGTAATGGTACGGTTACGTGCTAAAGATGCGTTAAAGACCGAACGATCATTTGGATCAAAGCTTGGGAAGTTAACCATAGCCATAACTTCACCAGTCTTAACATCCATCATGACAGCTGATGCATATTCAGCCTGAAACTTATTAACGGTCTTTTCTAATGCCTCATAGGCAAAGGTTTGCAGACGGTCATCTACGCTTAAGACAAGGTTACCACCCACTTTACCCTCTTTGACCACGCCTAAGTTTTCAATTACATGGCCTTCAAGATCTTTTTTGGCCTTAACCTTAGATGGTGATGAGGATAAGAACTCGTTAAAGCTTGCTTCAATACCATATACACCATTACCTTCACTATTAACAAAGCCAACTAAGTGGGCATTAACAGGGCCAGTTGTGTAATAACGCTGGTAGTTATCGGAGATGGTCAGACCAGGCACATCTAAACGCTCTAACTCACGAGCCTTATTGAGCATCAAGTATTGCTTTAAGCGCACATAACGACGCTCTTCATTGGAAATCTTATCAAAGAGCTCTTTAGGATCAATCTCTAAGATGGATGCGATCTTTCGCAGCAGTTCTGCGTTATGGGTAACCTTTTTGTCATTTAAGATTTTGGCATCTGCCACTACAGACTTTGAAGGCACAGAAAGAGCCAAGATCTTGCCGTTACGATCAGTAATCAGACCGCGAGCAGGCTCATTGACATAATGACGAATAGTGCGGCTTTCACCCTCTTTAATGAGACGCTCTGGATTAATGATCTGAATCCACATGAGTCGTCCCACTAACAAAGAGATGGAGGCAAAAATAACCATCCAGATAATGGTAATTCTAAAAAATGTCAGCTTGTAATACTGACTACTACCCTGCTCACTACCCTCTGCAAGATCTACTTCTTTATTCAGCGCAGACACTTCGTTGCTAACGGATAGCGAATTGTTAAAAGACTGCCCCTGTCTACCTTGACGACGTGCATTTGCGCCACGGCCGCCTTTAGACAAAGCTCCAGCTTTTAATTTAGACATGAAGTTAAACAACGACATATGCTTATCCGATAAAGAAACGATTGCAATATCACACCATAAAGCAACATGCCACATGCATCTAGGCTAAGCTTGGCAGCGCATCTAGTTTAGCAAAGCTTACACAAGCCTGCTAAGTTAGCATTTGCCTTGCTTGATGGGCTAAGTTCGGCTTGGCCTGGCTAGGCTAGGCTAGGCCTTGCTTGCTTGGCTAAGTTCAGCTTAGCCTAGCTAGGCTGTGCCTTGCTTGATGAGCTAAGTTCGGCTGAGCCTAGCTAGGCTCTACCTCGTTAATTGCTGCAGCACTGCGCTTAAGAACATCTTAGGCTATCTTAATCTGCCATTAAAGTAAGCTTGGCTATAGATGACGTAAGTTGTCTATGAGTTTTAGTCTCAGATAACGCACCACACTCACGTCACCCTTTATATGCATAGCGCACACACTATGGGCATGGTATATGATGAAACATGAATTATAAGGCAAAACATGCTCATAGGACGCATTACGCTAAAATTGCCCATTAGTAATACCATTTAGGCCAACATATCTGCCATTTTCAGCAGTCAAAAACCTAAACTGAGTTTAGATGACTGCTTGTGCCGCTGTGATTTTAGTAGTTTGGTTCCTGAAGGAGCAATTTACGGCTGATTTGATGGATGCTTAACGTCTTATGGTTTGAGTAACATTACTAAGCAAAAGCAATTTCACATAGCGATAGGCACAAAAAAACGCAGCGGCCATGGGGTCAACTGCGTTTTTTTGCTTTATGTGCACTTTAAGGCACGCTTATTTTAAGGAGATAACCACCTCATTTTCAGTACGTGGTGAGGACATGTTCATTTGACCTGATGCCACAGTACGAATCGAGGCATGCTCAGATAAACGCTGTTTTTGCGCAATTAAGATGAGCTGCTGCTTTTCAAGCTCTTCGTTAGTAAAACGAACCTCATTGAGGCGAGCGGTTAAATCGCGAGTATCTTGCACCTGATAAACCTTAAACAAGCACAATGCACACACGGTAATAGCTAAAGAGTAAGTAAGCCAGTTATTGCCAAACTCACCAAGGAGCATTGGTAAAAGACGCTGCTCACGCTTAGTGCCGTAATCATCTGAGATGGTTAAGGTGCTGCCATAAGTGCGCTTAGTATTAGCACCCTCAACCGTCTCAAAGTCATCTTCATCCTCTACGCTAATGCTAACGCCTGATGAAGCTGCAGCTGAACTTACACGAGCACCTGAATCGGTACCGGTCATTCTAGCTTCTTCGACAATAGTAATATTGCCAGTTACAAAGTCTTCAACTTCTGCAGAGCCTGAGATCTCTTCTTCTTGAGATAAAACATTGCTCTGACGACGACGCTCTTCAATCATGCCTAAATCACGCTCGATTAAGGTGAACATGGCTGAAGAACGTTTATCTTCCTTTAAGGTTAAGATGTCAGAAACGCCAGCTGAGATACGCTCACGATTGTTTGCATAGCGCTGCTCTTGCTCTGCATCTAAAATAACGTAACCTGAGTGAGGGTCAGTATTATCGCCTAAATGGGTAATCTCAATACCATTGCCAATGGAAGAACCATCAGGAGAGAGATTGTCGATAGTGCTCTTTTGAGCATTCTCGCCATCTAAACTAATCTCATCGTCAAGCTCATCAGCAACATCATCTGTATCTGACTTAACTTCATCGTTAGAAACAAAGTTGTCGTCTAGCTTAAAGATATTGTCATCATCATTAGCATTGAAGCTTAAGGAGCTATCTACAATCTCAAGCTTCATATCTAAAGCATCGTGGTGTGAAACGAGCTTTAAATCCTCTTCGTTTAAAGATGCATCACGCTCGTTGCCATCTGACTTTAAGAGGTTGGCAAAAGTGGAGGCAAGTGAAGAGACAGCATGGTCTGCAACTGATGATGCTGACTGAGCGATCTTACCCATGCCACTATCTACACTTGGGGCTTGAGTACGAGCACTATCAGTATAGTCCACAGATCCTAAGCTGATTAAGGATGCATTGTTATCGCTATCAACACTTGAACCTAATGAGAAGAGCTCATTATCATCAAGACGATCACGATTATGATGCATGAAGTTATTCATCTATTAATCCCCAGCTGCCAAACGCTCGGCTACACGTAAAGTTGCACTACGTGAACGCACGTTTAGAGCAAGTTCTTCTGGTGAAGCTTTAATTGCATGACCCACTGTATCTAAGGTGGCAGTCTGTCTGCGTAAACGATCTAGCTCAGCACTAGTTAAAGGAACTGATGATGGCACCTTTTCACCTTCACTTTCCTCTCTAAAGAAGGTCTTAACAATACGATCTTCAAGAGAGTGGAAAGAGATCACACACAGGCGTCCTTGAGGAGCTAACACTCCAATTGCGGACTTTAGTGCCTGCTTTAACTCATCAAGTTCTGAGTTGACCTCAATACGCAATGCCTGGAAACAGCGAGTTGCTTTGTGCTTTGGTGTTGGCTTGCCTGGAATGGCTGCTGCAATCACCGCAGCTAAATCTTTAGTATTGGTAAATGGCTGCTCTTCACGGCGACGGACGATGGCACGAGCTACCTTGGTAGCAAAGCGCTCTTCACCATATACCTTGAAGATGTAGCTCAGCTGCTTTTCGTCATATTCAGAGATTACGCTCTGAGCAGACTTAGGAGCAGATTGATCCATACGCATATCTAAAGGGCCTTCCTTATCAAAAGAAAAACCTCTTTGACCATCATCTAGCTGTGGCGAGGAAACACCGATATCAAGCAAAATACCATCGATTTTGCCGACTAAATCTAGCTCCTCACAAACATCGGCTAAACGAGAGAATGGAGTATGGATAATTGAAAAACGTGGATCTTCTTTTTCAAGCTCACGACCAACTGCAACTGCAGTTAAATCACGATCAAGACCAATGAGTCGGCCATTTGGGCCGAGCTTTGAGAGGATCTGTCTTGAGTGACCACCACGACCAAAAGTGCCATCAATATAAACACCATCGGCCTTGATATTCAGTCCGTCCATGCATTCATGTAGCAAAACGGGAATATGGGTCAAAGCAGACATCCCAAAGTATCCTTCTAGAACTTATAAAAATAGCTACGCATAGGCTCAAGATTTTTAGTAACAATGACTAAATGAGCAAACAAACAAGAACAAGGCAGCACTCAAATGTTGCTGATTAAGATGAGGGGCAATAAGACGGAGCTATTACTCACAAGATAGGCAAGCAAGCTTGATCATCCATTCATCTTGGGACACTTGTACTTGCTTAAGCACGTATGAAGTCATGGCAACTAACGAAGAGTATGTAAGGTAATGTTATAGCGTTTACTAAGGCATAAATTTAGGTCCAACTTTAATGACCTTCAATCTACTCCATATACCTTGAGTGCTGCTTAAGATCTCAGCGTGAAAAGATCACCGTTTTTATCTAATTAAATACAGCGTTACATGATGTCTGATCTTATAAGATCGTCAGATCAGACTCTCTCCTAAGATTGAGCCAATACGGAACTAGCCGTCAGAGCGGTTGCACACCACTCAATATTCAAACTATGTTTAAACAAGCAAACGAGAGCCGCGATCGCTTATATAAGCGCTGCGTGATCTTATAGGATAATTGCACTTTTCCTTAAAGATCCATGCTTAGTATGAGTATCTTTTAAAACTAGGCATACTCTAATGAAGCATTTTAATTGATGCGCGTACTTAACTCAATGAAAAGAGACCTAAACATGCATGCAATGTCTAGATTTCTTGGTACCTAGGCATACCATTTTGAAGCTGATGAGCGAGATAACCTTTCACTCGCCCACTTTCCTAGATACACCATAGAGACCAAATGCACTAGTTTATTTTTGATGTTACGTTCATAGCAAAGTCATATTTGACGCGAATTAATCTTTAATTACGCCATCTTTGACTGAGCGCAAATTGATCAAATATCTCTTTCATAGATACATTGCAATTGTTTATTTAACAACCAATTTTAGAATCAATAGGTTATTTCTAATCCACAAAACTTTTTTTCAAAAACCATGATCTCGTCACAAAAAAATTTTATAAATTGCCCTGTTTAAGATCGTAGATCGCCAAACTATTAACTAAAACTTTACCAAGTTCATGAACTATGTAACTAGCACACCTATAGAGTACTATAAAACGAGAACCCTGTAAAATAACGATTTCTGGCTTTTAATTGCTAAATCTATTAAGATAAAATAGATAGTTCATATAGCTTTACATATGGACTATCATGTGCTAATATAAACCTTGATTATTTATCCGAAATTTTAAAGAGGATTATAACCATGGTGCCAGAGCATGTAAGAGCAGTTAGCCGACCGGTCAACACAGTTGTTGTTGACTCAAAATCAAAAGGTGCTAAGCGTTATCTTGTTAGAGAAAGGGCGGGCTACAAAACTTCAAAAGGGCATTACTCTGGCCCAAGGAATGGCAAAGTCATTGGATACATAATCGATGGTGTGTATGTTCCTAGACAAGAGGAGATAAAGCGAGTAACACAAAACTCTCGCTCAGTTATGCAGTATGGAGCCCCAGCGTTCGTAGCAAACAAGTGTAAGGACATACATCAAGACTTGCTCTTATGCTTTGATCCTGAAGATGCTAACCGCATTATGACCATTGCCTCATTGAGAGTAATTGACCCAGGTATAGCTTGTAATCGTTACCTTTCAAAAAGTCAGGGGTCATTCTTGTCTGTCTTCTATCCTTGCGTAGGACTCACAAAGAACGCGGTATCTCAGTTCATACAGCATCTTGGCATGAGTATTGAGGCACATAAGAATTTCTATGGCTACAGACTTGCTCATGTTGCAGAGAGCCAGAATATCTTTATTGATGGTGTCCTAAAACAAGATACTGGTAATAATGACCTCTCTAGAGATTCTGCTAAGACACACCTTAAAGGTCATAAAGAAATCTCTGTAATCTATGCATATAGCCACGATATGCAGGAGGTAATTTGCTCAAAAGCTTACCAAGGCAACATGCTTGACTCTAAAGCGTTCAGAGACTTTGTTAAGAGCAACAACGTCACTAAAGGAGTTCTTGTCTGTGATAAAGGCTTTCCTGTAAGTAAGATTAGGGATCTCCTTGAACAATACCCTGATCTGCACTACATCTCACCGTACAGACGCAATGCCAAGGTGATTGATGAGCTTAACTTGTGTTCATATGAACAATGCGCAACATTGTCTAGTGGCGTGAATGTTCTTTGTAAGAAGGTATCTTTGCCTAATGGTAAGTACCTCTTCAGCATAAGAGATATGTCGCGAGCATCGTTAGAACAGAATGGCATGATTCATAAAGGACTTAAGAACAATGGTACTTTCGATGGTGAAGAGTACTCAAAGAAGCTACTTAAGATGGGAATGATTGTGTTTGAGTCTGACCTTGACTTATCGCCTATAGATATTCTTCGTCATTACGATAATAGATGGTGGTTAGAGACCGTATTCGACTTATACAAGAACACACTAGACCTCGATATTACTAGAGTTCAGTCACGTGAATCTGTCATAGGTAATGAGTTCATTAACTTTGTTGCAACACTCATAGCATGCAAGTTAAGAAATGCCATGAATGACATGGATAAGCTATACGGCAGCGACGGTTCTACATTTGCCTCTAGAATGTCTGACCTTAGAGATGTCTACAGGGAGGTCAATGCCCCGGCTAACGTTTTCATAGATGATGGTCACTGGGTTTTGCCTGCATCAAATGCCTCATTTACACTTATGGCAAGGCTTGGCTTAGTTGATGACCCTTCTGGAGAACTAACTAAACTTCCAAAGTCTCGTGAGTCAAAAGCGCAAAGTAGCAAGAATGAATCACCGTCAACTAATGTCACAGACAATCAACATGAGGCTAATAACGTCGATGCAGTCTTAGAAGACAATGCTCATCAAATCGTAGTGTCTGAAAGTAATGAAACTGCAAAGGATAGAGACGTAAAAAGAGGCAGAGGACGACCAAAAGGCAGTCTAAACAAGAAAACCATCGAGGCTATGAAGCAAGGCCTTATAGTGCAGGATGCTCCTAAAAGAGGTCGCGGACGTCCAAAAGGCAGTCTAAACAAGAAAACCATAGAGGCTATGAAACAAGGCCTTATAGTACAGGATACTCCTAAAAGAGGTCGCGGACGTCCAAAAGGCAGCTTAAACAAGAAAACCATCGAGGCGATTAAGAACGGCTTGATAGACCCAAATGCACCAAAGAGAGGAAGAGGACGTCCTAGTGGCAGTCCAAACAAGATAAGCGGCCATTTCAAAAGGAACTTTATAGGACCAATGCCTTATGGTCAAAAACATCCTGCTATCCGCAAGAATACCAATCCTAAGACTCTTTGGCCATAGAAAAATATGATATCTTTGGATATGCAAGATGACCGTCAGAACTTTGCAAAACACTAGAGCAGAGTTCTGATAGTTCAAAGATTTGGTAAAGTTTTAATTAACCACTGTTTCCCAATCAAGATCGTAGATCGCTACACTATTAAACGCTGTTTCCCAATCAAGATCGTAGATCGCCAAACTATTAACCACTGTTTCCCAATCAAGATCTTAGATAACCAAATACAAACCTACACCTAAGAGACGATCCTTTGGTAAAAAAGATCATACTGTTAAGCTGCATCTCTGATCTCAACATGAACTGTGGCGATCTTATCCATCAAAAGATCAGAGCCGATAGCAAAGATAAGATCTTGCGATCTCAAATTACTAAGATCTTAAAAAGTCAAACCACTTTCACTCAACTTCTTATGCCTTTACCCATGATCTCTGCATGTAACCCATACTTATAAAACAACCTCTATCGATCATCATAGGCCTAATGAGGGTGAATTTACCGAGCTATTTTTAGGCACAAAAAAGGCAAATGGTTGCTACAAAATGTAGCCCTCATTTGCCTTTGTAAGCGCTCATTAATCGCGCCTGATTATGCTGTTGCTAAAGAATAACCTAGCTTAAGCGATAAAGTCTGAATTACTTCTTTTCAACTAAGTTAAAGAACTGCAGACCAATTGGGTGAGTGAACTTACCTGAAATGTTTGGACGGTGAGCAGCTAAAGTCTTAGCGTGGGAGATAGTTAAGATAGGTAAATCCTCGTTTAAGATCTCAGCAGCACGCTTGTATAACTTAACGCGATCCTCACCATCAGCAACATGAGTTGCATCCTTGATTAAGGTATTGAACTCTTCGTTAACCCATAAGCCCTGGTTAGAGATTGGGTCGCTTGAAGAGAAGATATTGATGAAGTTATCAGGATCACCATTGTCACCAATCCAACCGATGAAGGTGAGATCCCACTTGTCGGTTAAGAGCTTGGACTTGAAGGTTGACCAGTCGTAAACGTCGATCTTAGCCTTAACGCCAACCTTAGCTAAATAAGCCTGAACAGCCTCAGCTAATACCTGACCACCAACAGTGTTGTAGATACGGGAGTTGGAGTAGGCAAGAATGGTCAGCTCCTTGATGCCCTTTTCTGCAAAGAACTTCTTAGCAGCTTCTGGGTTGTACTCAGCGCCCTTTAAGTTAGGGTCGTAGCCTGCCATGAAGGTTGGGAAGTATGAAGGAGCGTAAGTAGCGTAACCCTTGTATAAGGACTCTACCATCTCAGGAACATTGATAGCCTGAGAAATAGCCTTACGTACAGCTAAATCCTGAGTTAAATAACCATCACGGCAGTTGTATACCATGTAGTTAGTGTTATTACCCTCAGCCTCAAACACGACGTTGCCGCCCTGCTTAATTTGGTCGATAACGTTAGCATCGATACCGTTGATGATGTCAGCCTCACCGTTGTTTAAAGCAACTACACGAGCAGAGGTTTCCTTCATAATGCGGTAGATAACGTTCTGCACTGGTGGCTTGGCACCCCAATAATCTTCATTGGTAGTTAAGATCAGCTGCTGACCCTTGTCCCAAGCAACTAACTTGTATGGACCAGTACCAGCTGGGTTCTCCATTAAGTTATTGTTGTGCTTCTTTAAAGCGGTTGGGGAAGCGATTGGAGCAGCAAAGCACATGGCCATGTTGCGCAGGAATGGAGTGGAGCTCTCAGCAAGAGTTACCTTAACGGTGTACTTGTCGACAACTTCAGTGCTCTTTACACCAGCAAATACCAGTGGAGCATATGACATCTTAGGAACTAAGTTCTCTGGGCTCTGACGATCGAAGTTGAACTTAACGGCCTCAGCATCAAACTCAGTGCCATCGTGGAACTTAACGCCCTGACGGAGTTTGAAAGTGTATACAGTGCCGTCCTCAGAGATAGTCCAGCTCTCTGCCAAGCATGGCTCGATCTCGGTATTGTCAGCTTTGAACTTTAAGAGTGACTCGTAAAGATTAGCATTGATGTTGCCAGAATCATTATCGTCAACTAATGCTGGATCAAGACCTAAAGGCTCAGTAGAAGTGGCAAAGAACACATTGTCCTGTGGCTTACGTGACAGTGGAGCGGCATCAACAGCTGATAAAGAAGTAGCTCCGAATACAACAGCTAAGGCAGCTGAAAGAAGAGTCTTTTTACTTAAGAACTTCATAAAAACTTCCTAATACGGACTGTAGATATCAATCCGCTTATAATTCCACATGCATGCGCGTGCATACATACCCAAAAGCACAGTCATCAAGACTGATGTATGACGGATCGTTTTGTACAAATCATTACTCTGTTTAAGTTACAAGCTCATCAATGGCATCGACATGTTGCTCAAAACATTAAGACATTTTGATCTGTATAAAGTTAAGACCCTCAACTTGTTGTCCCACGCTACAGTCAAACTGCAGATATGTGAACGTTAAGATGTGTACACATTTTCAGTTAAGCATAAGCAAAAGACAAGTTTATGCACCATGATGTAGGTTATCTGTGCATTATTTTGGGGCATATATGCTCTTTTCTGTACATATTGTATCTAGTAGGCACATTACGGGATATTTGATACTAATCCACCGTCACTACCACAGCTACACAATAGCTCTAAAGATAGTTAGCAAATAAATCTCTAGCGTTAGCAATGAAAGCCCGTAAGTCAGTTCATTATAAGCATGTGACTATGAGCGAGTTATCAAGTCTCGCTTACGCCGAAAGCCCGCTGCAATCTAAAGTGGGCTTTTTTTTGAATTACGCATCACTACAGCACCTCTTACTCACAGCGCCCGCACATCGACCTTAAAGCACACATCAGCTGCAAAACAAGTATCGCTAATCAAATCCCTTGTATGCTTGCATTATTCTTTACTAAAGAAGATCGCCTGTTAGATCCCATACTTGCAAACTAAATGAAGGCATCTTTAGAAAGCCTCTCCTGATAACAAGATAAGTTTTTTATCTTCACATCAGCGTGCCAAGTGAGTCTTACATATCTTATTTCAAGCTGATATTTACGCCATTTTGATAGAATGAGCCACTTTGTTACTTACCTTTCTTTCACATAAATAAATAACTAATTAACAAAAAAGTGTGATCTTGCTAAGTATTTGCTAAGAAAGACACTATAAGATTAATCATGTGCCGAATGATGATCATATCCGCAGTTTTGAATCACAGTGCCCTGCAGAGCACCTAGCCTAGTAAGCTTAAGGCAATTCAAAACATAGCTTTATGTAGCCTTATATTAGACATTGCTCTAAGCACATAGAGTAAAGAAGTCCAAGACTACATTTACTAAGGTACACGTTAGGTATAAGTTGAGTTCTTAGTAGTCTTTTAGCACCTAAATATGACTACAAGGTCAAGTCATTTACTCTACTTATGCCCAAGAAAATATTGTTATCCAAAAGCCTATGCTGATGGCTAACAACACTGATTTATCATAGCTATCAACAGTGTTTTGGCCAGTGATCTCAAGAGTTATATTTAATGCCTTTATCTTCTTGAGTTCAGTGCCCAATACTCTGCTTGATAGTGCTATCAGTTTGCGGGAAATTAAAAATGAAGTCTTTAAAGTTATCTGCTGCTGCCATCGCTCTTGCTGGCCTTACCTTAGTCGCTTCTTCTGTTAACACTGCTTTTGCTGCAGATGCGCGTCCTTTAATCAGCGCTATGGAGAATGCCCAAGGCGAGCCTTCATTAGCTCCAATGTTAAAGAACGTTATCCCTGCAGTGGTGAACATCTCCGTAAAGGGTACCAAACAGGTTACTCCTATGTTTGATATCCCTGAGGAGTTCCGCTTCATGTTCCCTCAGTTTAACAATCAGAACCGTCAAAGAGAGTTCCGTGCTTTAGGCTCTGGTGTCATCATTGATGCCAAGGAAGGCTATATTGTTACCAACCACCACGTGGTTGACGATGCCTCAGAGATTCGCGTAGCTCTGTCCGATGGTCGTGAGTACGATGCCAAGAAAATCGGCTCTGATCCTCACACTGACTTAGCTCTGTTAAAGCTTAAAGATTTTGAAAACCTAACTGCCCTGCCTTTTGAAGCCAATGGCAATATGGAAGTTGGTGACTTCGTAGTTGCAATTGGTAATCCATTTGGCCTTGGTCAGACTGTGACATCAGGTATTGTCTCAGCTTTAGGCCGTACTGGTCTGAACATTGAAAACATCGAGAACTTCATTCAGACTGACGCTGCTATTAACTCAGGTAACTCTGGTGGTGCCTTAGTAAACTTAAGAGGCGAGTTAGTGGGTATTAATACCGCCATCTTAGGCCCTAATGGAGGCAACATCGGTATTGGTTTTGCCATTCCTGTAGATATGGTTAAGACTGTTATCGATCAGCTTAAGAACTACGGTGAAGTACGTCGTGGCACCTTAGGCGTTATCGGTACTGAGCTGACCCCAGATTTAGCAGAAAACTTCGGTTACAAGGGTAAGGCTGGTGCATTTGTTAACGAGGTTGTGGCCGATGGTGCTGCTGCTAAGGCTGGCATTAAGGCAGGCGATATCATCACCTCTGTAAACGGCAAGAAGATTAAGTCATTTGGTGAGCTCAGAGCCATTATCGCAACTATCGGTGCTAACAGCAGTGTTACTATTGGTCTTTTCCGTGATGGCAAGGAACTCACTGTAACTGCTAAGCTCCAAGAGCCAGATGAGATCAAAGGTTCAGATGCAGGTAAGCTCTCTACCTTCTTTGAGGGTGCTACTTTAAGCAACCACGATGGTGGTGGCGTTGAGGTAACTGAGGTGCAGCCACGTTCTGCAGCTGCTCAGTACGGTCTGCGCAAGGGTGATGTTATTACCTCTGTAAACCGCGATGCTGTTAAGAACATCAATGATCTCAAGCAGAAGATGGGCAAGTCTAAGGGCAAGTCCACCGCCTTACGCATCGAGCGTGGTGATCAGGCTATCTACGTAACAATCCGTGGCTAATCTTTTAGCATAGCTACTCGTTCTCATAGAGCATGCTCATAAGAAGCCACACATGAGGTTGATTATGGGCATAATCTAACATAGCTATATTGGCACAAACGATTTTCTGTACTTAACAGTTCTTCTAATACAAAAAATCTTACTCAAATAAAGCCGGGCTCATATCCCGGCTTTTTCGTTTTTAAGGCATATGCCCTATCTTATGTCATTCATAAAAGGCATCTTGCTTAGCTTTTTTAGCTAAGTGCAGTGTGCCTATTAATAGCATCTCAAGCTTGCAATAAGATCTTTAACAATATGCTTGCTTAGTTTTTGCATCTCTCTGGCATAATAGTTTGCAGGGCGTCAAATTATTGTTTTGGCACTGCTAGTGAACATAATGTAACTATCAAGATAGTTGGTTTCATCTTATAGGGACTTTTCTATGAGTAATAAGGTCAACTTTTATAAAAGACCTTGGTTCAAACTTGGACTAATCCCTATCGTATTGGGACTAATTGCTGCTGGAGTTGTAGTCAAAGTCCAACCTGAACTCGGTGAGTCTTTTGGTAATAATATCTATAACTCTGGACGAGATATTAAGTCTTTTTCCTATGCTGTTGGCCGTGCCTCACATAGTGTTGTGAACATCTATGTCTCTAAGCTCAACCATGACTATACCGGTATAGATAAGAACCGTGGCGAAATCACCACTTCTGCCTCTGGCGTGATCATGTCTTCAAACGGCTATATCGTCACTAACTATCATGTCATCCCATCGTTAAACGAGCCTAATCATGCTCTATGGGCTCAAACATCCGATGGCAAGCTCCATCAGGCCTTTATTGTAGGTTTTGATCGACGTACTGACATTGCGATCTTAAAGATCAATGCCCACAATCTCACTCCAATAGAAATTAATAACAAATACAAGCCAGCCGTTGGCGATATTGTTCTAGCTATTGGCAATCCAAATAATCTAGGCCTTACTGTAACTCACGGTATTATTTCAGCTACTGCGCGTACTGGATCAGGTCTGTTAACTCGTGAGCGTATGAATATTCGCGAGGGGCTACAAGACTTAATTCAGACTGATGCTCCAATCAACAGCGGCAACTCAGGTGGTGCTCTCGTTAATACCAATGGCGATCTTGTGGGTATCAACACAGCTGCAATTGAGTCTTCTCGTTTTGGCACCTATGGTATTGGCTTTGCCGTTCCTACAGCCCTAGTAGTACGAGTCATGAATGAAATCATTCAACATGGTCGTGTTATTCGTGGCTATCTTGGCATTAGTGATGAGAACGATAACCTGATTGCAGATAACAGCATAAAAGGCGTACTCGTTCGCTATATCGATCCACTAGGCCCTGCTGCTTTTTCAAATATCCGTATTGGCGATATTGTGGTAGCCGTGGACGGTAAAGAGATCGTTAACGTGCGAGCTTTGATCGACGTGATCTCAAAAACTAAACCAGGCACACAGTTAGTTCTTACCGTTGAACGCAATGGTCGTCGCATTGATGCCCCTGTAACTGTGGCAGAAGATCGCCCTTACGTTAACTAAAAAGCTTTAGATCCATTACCTTAGCAATGCATCATCCTGCAAAGCATACTCACCACTACATGATCAAGGAGCAGCTTGCATGCATGCATGTAGCGTTATACAGCATAGGCGTTTGCAACCAAAGCTTTTGAAGATCAGGTATTGGCATCCCATACGTCTACAGCACTAGCATTTGCTTCCTTAGCGTAGCATTCCAAGCTTTTGCAACACTGGTATTTCATCACTAGTATTTACATCCTTAGCGTTTGCAAGCGTAAGGACATATGCCTAAATAGCATGCTGTATGGTGAGTAAGTTTGGTTTTGATTGTGATTGTGCTGTAAAGATACTTACAAGGTAATAGAGAATGGCGCGAAGCCTCATAAGAAGGGCGCAAGGCTCTTTTAGGAAAGTAGTGAGTTGACCTATAAGCCGGGTTCTGTTCTCTTGCGAGTGGCAATCATTCCTCTAGGCTTAAGCTCGCGCTTAAGCTCCAGCAATCTACCCGCTTCCCAGCGCGGACCACGCCCTATGGAAGACTATTTGATCTTGCTCCGGGTGGAGTTTACCGTGCCGTTAACTATTGCTAGCAACGCGGTGCGCTCTTACCGCACCCTTTCACCCTTACCTGAGCCCTAAGGCCATCGGCGGTCTGCTCTCTGTTGCACTGGTCGTGGACTCGCGCCCCCCAGATGTTATCTGGCACCCTGTCCTATGGAGCCCGGACTTTCCTCCCCCAAAACCGTATGCCTTAGCGCACGTGTTCTAGCAGCGATTGCCCAGTCAACTCGCGGGCGATTATAGCATAACGCGCTTGTCTGTCTATATAAACAGCTGCAAAAAATGCCTTTCACTCTATAGGCTAAAAAGCCATAAACATGCACTTTGCCACCACACAGATCAAATACACTCATAGCGTGAGTTTATCTAGGCTATGTCCTTGATGATGGGATGCACTCATAGCTTGATTTTATCTAGGCTATATCCTTGATGATGGGATGCACTCGTAGCTTGATTTTGTCTAGGCTATATCCTTGATGATGGGATGCACTCATAGCTTGAGTTTATCTAGGCTATGTCCTTGATATTGATGGAGAACATACTGTCTGCAACATTGTCAGCATCAGGACTGAGATTAGAGAGCATAAAGTAGAATACCTTGGAGTGGTTATACATATTCAAATGACAGATCTCATGCATAATCACTGCTGCAGTTAGGTTGAACGGGTACATAGACAAATGAGGATTGAGTCTAATCTCAGGTGTCTGTCCTCTTCTAGTTCGACACTGTCCTAATGGTCGCATACGCATGATATGAAGCTTACCTACCCACTCAATTGGTTTTAGCTGATAGTGTCTAGCTGTGTGGTTATAGACGCTAATGTAGAAAGGATGAATGCAATCTAAAAATTTTGCAGAAACCTTATACATCTCGTTTTGGATAAACTTCTCGATCATGGCTTTGACATTGTCAGTATTATTCTTATCTTTGACGACAATGCGTAAGATGCCTGGCTTTACCAAGGTCTTATGGAAATAACGATCGCGTGGAGCATTACGACGACGATAGAGAATATCCCCAGCGATCTTGGCTACATAAGTTTCATTTGCCTGACCTAGAGCAACGCTTTGCGACATGGAGTACATGAGATTAGCGGTATGAGGAGTATCTGGCAAATAAGCAATAATGGCAGTAGAAGGATCGACTTCCTTACCATCTGTAGTAACAAAGGTCAGCTCAAGATCTTTTAGCGCCAATGGAAAATCATCTACAGGGCTAGCTGATTGTGTCAGCGCAGTTCGTGTTAGCTCTTGCTCGGCTAGCGCGTTAGCATCTTGATGCTTAATGGTTGCAGTCTTAATTAGACCATGAAGTCTGCCGCTCTTATAAAAAGCTAATTGCTCAGCCAACTCCATAATCAAATCCTTACGGCACATGGATATGTAATCCTTGTACTCAGGATAGAAAAGGAAGGTTGGCATCTTCTTATGCTTAATATGCAAAGATCGCGCTTTAGCAACCTCATCTAAGGCTGCCTGACTGTGCGCCTGCAAAATACTTACAGGTGGCTGATCAGTGCGCACATCCTCTAATTTGATGAAGTTTTCATACAGATCGTAATTGACCTTAGCCTCATGCTTAGCATCATTTACATGATCCCTAGCGTGTGCATCTTTATCTGCCTGTAGTGAACTTGAGGAGTGCTTTGGAGTCTGCTTTGGATCGTCAGTAGCTTTAAAGTTGTTATGAGGCTGCAGAGGATCGAATGCATAAACTCCTGTTTTATGGCCAATTGAGCCTTTTAAAACAGTACGAATACATGAGGCAGAAGCCATCTCACAACGGCCGATAATATCGTTGATGATCTCTGGCTCGTAATGTTCTGGACTAATCAGATCAGTAAAGCGACGAATTACATTCTCAAGGACGGTACGCTCAGTAGCACTGAGCATGCGTGAACCAAAGAATTGCTTGCGTGATAAGAGATTATCCTGAGTTAACTGCATCATGCAGGCAAAGGCATCTAAATAATAATTGCCCGTATTCGGAGCCCTATCTCTTAAAGCTGTGTCATGTGCTAGCTTTGGGTGGATATGACGCATGGAGGCAACCTCATCTGAGTTACTGCCGCCATACTTAGTACGGTCATATTCAAAAGCATTAATATCATCAAAGAGGCTCTGTTTAGGCATGATGAGACGACCTTGATTGAAGATCGGCATAGCCTTAAGCGCATTGGTGTTGATATAGCCATTAGCACAGAGCTTGGCAGCTTTTGCGCCAAAGCGTGAGCTGCCTTTTGGCACTAAGGTAGGGATAAGCTGTTTTGGTCTAGTGATACCAATACTATTATGTGGTTCATCCTCGACGACCAAGATAAGATATGGCTGCCCCCATACATAGACCAGATCATTGGTACGAAAGGTACGCTTTTTCTGGCAATGAAACGAGACCTGATCGTAAGAGCTAGTCATGGACTCAAGATGCTCTTTACACCAGTTATAGTGGCCACGGATCATCTCGCGTATATCCACCCAACGATAAGTTGGATTGGTCTTCATGACGACATAGCCAGAAGTATCGATGACAAGCTTGAGCTTGCGCAGATTACGATTAGTCTTAACCCGAAACTCGATATCTCTAAAATAAAAGCGCTCTAGAGGATATTGAGAATATGACTGTCTTAAAAAAGGTGCTTTTACAGTGCTCAAGTCAATGCAGTCAGTGTTCAGATCATCAAGCTGTTTTGCTTCTGCTATTTGTTTCATAACACCATCTATACCTGACTGAGCAGGACTACACAAAACTTAAGCACAACCTTAGTACACTAGATTTCAAATACAGCTTTTGTATTAGCTGCGATCTTTGAGGGTTAAGGCATAGTCGTAAAGGCGATTCTTACTCTCACCAGTAAGATCAGAGACGATTTGACAGGCTTCCTTAACCTTTAAACTAGAAATCATCTTTTCAAGAGCAGCTTTAGCTTTAGCTGAGATCTCATCGCTATTATCTTTTGCCTCATATGGGCCAACGATAAGCACAAACTCACCACGAATCTCATCTTCATGCGCTTTAAAGTGCTCGATAAGATCGGTAACTTTCATACGATAGATAGTCTCAAAGGTCTTAGTCATCTCACGACACAAAGCGACCTTACGATCTGCATCCATAAGAGCTATCTTATTTAGTGTATTGATGATACGACGTGGGCTTTCATAAAAGACCACTGGATACGGTGCAGTTCTAATAGACTCAAGCTTATCGGTAAGCTCCTTATCTTTTACAGGTAAGAAACCAGAGAAGAAGAATCTGTCTGTAGGCATAGCCGAAGCGCATAAGGCGGTGATCGCAGCACAAGGGCCTGGCAGAGGAAAGACTTTAACGCCTCGCTCTACTAAGGATGACACTAGCTTATAGCCAGGATCTGAGATCATTGGGGTGCCAGCATCAGAGATCAAAGCTACAATACCGCCTAACTCAGTTTCTTTTGCAATAATCTCGGTACGCTCAGCTTCATTATGATCATTACAAGAGATCATTTTGACCGAACCAATACCGAGCTTATCGAGCAAAATACGTGAATGCCTAGTATCCTCAGCGGCGATCAGGGTAGCTGCTTTTAACACTTCAACAGCACGAAAAGTAATATCACTTAGATTGCCAATCGGTGTTGGCACAATATACAGTGCACTTTCAATCATAACCCTGTCCTAATCACTCTTGGTCACAGCTAGTAAGCTTATTTACCTAAAAAGGCATCATAAGCACCTGACTAATAAGATGCTATCTAAGAGATTAGCCTCAAAGCAGCTCAAATTGCGTCATGATCTTAACCTATTTCACATAGATTGCCTTAACAAGTGAGATCAAAACTCTAAACTTAGATAAATAAGGGCTTATGCAGCATACAAAAGTTTTGTTTTTCAAGATCGCAACCAATAAGAAACTGTTGTTAAGTTAGGTAATCATTCATCATAGCGCCCGCACCCAAGGTACTACAAAAACTAGCTGCAGCAAGCTGCAACGCGCTGCGATAAACCTCAGTTACATGAATCATATGGCGTCTTGTTAGTATGATTGTGGAGGCAAAGATTGGTCAAAGTATTGTCATCTTTTCCACATATAACGATAACTGTCAGTGATCTAACTACTTACACCTTAACTCAAATAATCACTTATGATTTATTGCGATCTCAATGTCAAAGAATGCTCAATCACTAAGATTTAGCAACTTTTGCATGGCTGGTGCACGCTGGTGCAAGTAAATAATGTGATACATACTGTATTTTTACAAAACATTCATGGACGCTCTTTACCGCCTGTGTGCAAGTAGAGGCCTACAATAGTTAAGCTAACGATAGCTTTAACCACATCAAATGTCCTTAAAGTTGCGCGCAAAGGCATTAAATATAAAGATAACCTTGTTTAGGTTATCTTGTCGCTTTTCAATGTGTTAAGTACCTTTTAGTAAAGTTTTTGGTGATGAGAGCAAAACTTTTACATTGGCGGCCTGAATCTTGCGAGAACTTGCAAAACTCTTAAGTACACCTCTAAATTTAACACTAATGCGTTATATTAGATTTTGTACTTTGCTGTTGCATCTAGCGCACTAAAAGCTCAGCCTAGTGTCCAGTTAACTATGTATAGTTGACTCATCTTTGTTATGCAGTGTTACGAAATTTTATTTAGTAATACTCACTACTTAGTTTTAAGTCACTACACATAATGTCTTTGGCATCGTTTCTAGGCCATTGTATATATGCAAGCAGTTAGTGCTTTTTCAGCGTAGATGGCTTATGAGTCAAGCAAACATAGGGAATTTGCTTACTTTAAAGACAGTTAAGATCATCTTGAGTTTTAAGATGCATTCGAGTTTGTGAACGAGCAGTTAATAGCAATAGGCTTAAAGTGACCATATAGGCGAGCTTAAGAAAAGATCACTTGCTAATGCTCATACGTAGACCTTGTGCACTATGGAGTCCTACATAGTTGCCAAGTGTACGTATGCTCTAAAGTTTAAGATATTCATCTATCTTTAGAGAGCTATTTTTTTATTCAAGTCTCACTACCGTGGCAACACACGAGTCTTAGCAATTAGCTGTGGATAGCAGAGACTTATTGTGGCACTGGGAAAATTTCAGGCATGGATGATAATTACGACAGCGAAAACCTAGTAAACACCTCCACAGGAAAACCTCGCGGCAAAGTAACAGTATCTTTGTTAGCAGAGATGAGTGGCGTCTCACGTGCAACAGTATCCCGTGTACTCAATGAACATGAAAGCGTTAACGAAGAGGCACGTGCTAAGGTCTTAGCTGCGATTAAGGCAACAGGTTATAGTAAGCATCGCACTCAAATAAAGATCTCTCTTCGCTTTACTAAGGTCACCATTATGTGTGACGAACACGGCAGCGCCTTTGAAGGTAGCTACTTTGATACCGTGCTACGCTGCTTACATGAAGAGGGTCAACGTCTAGGTATTCAATGTGAGTTCATTGGCAGAGATCAGATGTCTGTGCCTAGCCGTTTGAGCGCCATCCTTGCAGGATCCGAGGCCATAATTATTCTTGGTTCAGATAGCCCTGAAATCTTGCATCTCGTCAAGCGCTTTAAGATGCCAACCGTTCTTATTAATGGCATCGATCCAAGCATGAAGATCTGTACCATTGCTCCTGATGCCGAGATCTCTTTTTATAACATCGCTAACTATCTGATGGATCATGGCCATCAGCGTGTCGCTCTGCTTACAGCACATGTCAAACACACTATGTGGGAGCGCACCTCAGGCTTTGTTAGAGCCTTTAAGCTCAGAGGCATCCCTTTTGATATGAACCGTCAGGTGATTGATCTTTGTGATATTGCTAATGTCGCCGATCCTTCTGGACAGACTTTAGAACTATTACAGACACGTCGCTATGGCACTGACTTCTGCGCTGCTAGACTGCTACCATATCTTATCGATCACAGCTATTTTGATGGTTATAGTGCAGTTGCTTGTATCTGCGATAGCACTGCTATGAGTCTCATTCGCGCCTTAAAAGAGCGTGGCATTAGCGTACCTCATGACATCTCAGTTACTGGTTATGATGACATCTCGCTTGCAAGCATGATGACTCCAGCACTTACTACTGTAAATCCTGACTACAAGAACTTAGCTAAGGCAGCTTTCAATAATCTCATTCGTATTGCAGGTGGTAGCGTACCAATGATCATCCGCGCTAACACAGCTACCTCAATTATTGAACGCGGCTCTGTAGCCACTATCCGTCGCGCCTCCCCATCTGTTCATCCTAAAGCTTTTGAAGTAGAACAAGACGCGATCTAAGATTCAAATATCCATCTCATGCCCTGTGGCCTTACCTTGACCATAGGGCAATGCCCACCTAAACACCTACTTGTTCACATTATCCCAATGATCTTTTTGCCTTGAAAGGCGCAAAATGATCTGTCTCTTTGTATATATTTGTCCATTTTTCTGGGCGCATAACAAGTTTCATCAAGGACGCGATCTTGGCAAAAATGGATTCGATCGGATCAATGGTGTGACGAAGTTAATCGTATTCATTAGATCGGGTATGTTAGCTAAGTTTCGTGTGCTATTATGCTCTGATTGTTACTTATCAGAAAAAAGCCGTAGTACAACTGCCTAAAGCCATTAATTTAGAGCAAGATAAGCAACAACTTTTGGTTTTAACGATGGTTCACATATCGTTAGGCTAAGTACACTTTAGCCTAGAGATCACGGCGATCTTGATACTTTTAGATCTTATGTGTGAATCATTGAACTTTGCAGGATAACATCGTGTCAGCCCAATCATTTACCGCTCGTCTTAAACTTAGCGCTATTGCTGTGGCTTTAACTTTGAGCCTCGGTGCATGTACCTCTACTACCGATAAGGCAGAATCAGGTATCACAACTCAGCAGGCATTTAGTGCGCTTACACTGTCACAAGCAGAGTATGAGCGTATGTTGTCAGATGCCGACAATGATTCACGCTTCCCTGCGATGATCCTGCTTGCACGTAGTGCAATTGCAGCACGTGACTACACCACCGCATCAGGCTTAATTAGCAATATGCAAAGTGAAGCGATCACCCCGCTGCAAAGGGATGAGTCTTTAATCATTGAAGGTCTGCTCTATTCAAGCCAGAACCGCAATACTGATGCACTGTTTGCTATTAACAAGATCAATGTAGCCACTCTGCCAAACGCAGTAGCCTCTTTTTACTATCAAGTAGCTACTCGTATTGAGACCAACCTCTTTAACGAGAGCAAGAGCTCTTCACACATGTTAAAGGCAACTGAGTACCGCATTGCTCTGTTAAATCTCATCAACCCTGATGCCAAGCAAAAGGTTGCACTGCAAGCAGTAGATGCTCTGCAATTACTCCCTGCTTCAGAGCTAACTGTACAGCTCAATAAGAGCACTGATCCTGTAATGCAAGGCTTCTTTGATTTTGCGCTGCTTGACTCATCTAACAGTGAGGCGATCAAACAGCAGTTAGTTAAGTCATGGATCAGCAAGTATGGTAGCAAGCACCCATTATCTTTTGCCGCAGAGCAAATGGCTAACAAGGGTGAAGTAAGTAAATCTGACGATCCTATGGCTACCCCTAGCGCTGTCTCCTTAAAGGAGGGCGATAAGCTTGCTGTATTACTGCCTTTATCAGGCCGCTTTGCTGCATCTGTTGGTGAGCCTGCTCGTTTAGGTATCTTAGCTGCTCTTCAAGATCGCAATAGCCGTCTTAAGGTAACCTTCTACGATACCAACCGTTTCTCCATGCAGGAGATTGCTTCATCATTAGGTCAGAACGGCACCAACTACATTATTGGCCCTATCTTAAAGCCTGAGGTTGATGCTTTACTTGAGACTAAGATCTCTCTGCCTGCAATCGTTTTCAATCAACCTGCAACTCATCGTGAGGGCATGTACTACTTTAACTTAGGCCCAGATTACGAAGGTGCTTTAGCTGCATCTAAGATCTACCATGATGGTCATAGCCGTCCTGTAGTCATTGCCCCTGAAAGCACCCGTGGACAGCGTGCAGTAGCTGGCTTTAATGAAGTATGGCAAGTTGCCTCTAGCAAGTCTGCAGTAGCTTGTCGCTATCAGGATATCAACAATATCCAAATGGCTTTAGCTACCTGCCCTTTGAATAATGCTGACTCTGTTTACATCAACGCCACTGCATCTGATGTAATTAAGGTACGTCCATCCATTCCTGATAATACCCCAGTTTACTTAACTGACCGCAGTTTCACTGGCGTAAACCACAGCGCCTCTGAGATCGCTCTTGCAGGTGCTTACTTAGGTGATATGCCTTGGCTGCTTACCGATAGCGTCTTAAAGTCAGATCTGACAGCAACTCTGCCACAGGCTGATAGCCAGGTTCAGCGTATCTTTGCTGCAGCTTATGACTCCGTAAACTTCTCATTCAACCTTGAGAAGCTTGCCAAGGATAACAACGACGTACTCCACGGCATTACTGGTGATCTGCAAATTGGTAAAGAAGGTCTTATCGAGATGGCTCCAATGTGGGTAAAGCTCGGCACCGATCGCCAAATTAAGTAGATTCAAACTAGATCTTAAGATCTTGGATTTAATACGCTCAAATTTAACTTCCTAGTCTATAGACTAGGAGTGATACAAGTCGGCCTCATGGCCGACTTTGTTTTTATAGGCCATACAAACGTTTAATTTGTGCAAGCCCATGCTCAAAGAGCGCCGCCACCTAAGCTCAACAAGCGCTTTTTAGCGCCAGTACTTTTGACCTATATACCACAAAGAGCCATTAAAGCAGCAGCAACGCACCTACAGCCGCTTCATCGTAGCTACGTGGAACAATACTCCTTTCAAGAGATCATCGCATTGTGTTGGCTGCTTGTGATAAGTAAGGCAATTGAAAATTAGCAAGATCCACTTAGCCTCAAGAGCATAATTGTCGATGCAATGGTATGTTTATGCCACTAAATGCTTGGTGCTATTGAATTGCTGATGCAATGGTATGTTTATGCCACTCAATGCTTGGTGCAATTGAATTGCTGATGCAATTGAACACGCATTTATCGCAGTGGGGCTTATAGATGCCGGATAAGATACGCACGACATGCGCACATGCGCATGTGTGGTTAAGCAAGAAAAGATTGTTCCAATGGCAATAGAGATGTTTTTACGCCATGGGAAATGAGCATGTGCTTGATTAGAGATCACATGCAAACTTGTCGAGAATAATACTAGCTTAGGATAGTAAAGGATGGCTTGTTCTTGTTGTCATCTTTTGCTGAGTTGCGGCCTTTGCTCTTTGCTGGCTTAGCACTGCCATCATACTCTTCGAGCACAAATTGAACGTCGCTCTTAGAGCTAAGATCCTTGTCCTCATCACCATCATCATCTTCACCGCTTTCTCGGCTTAGCGCACTAAAGGTATGCTCCATGCTCTCAAGCCAGTTAGACACTGGAATGTAGATACCATTATTAGCAGTAGAGATCTCAATCATAGCCTGATATGGAATCCCCACATAACGCTCTTGACCCTTAAAGCGGGCATAGAATCGAATACCCTGCTCTCCTACTTGGAAGTCATTGATGTACTTATGGTAAATCGAAATGATGATAATGCCATTATTTACGTACTCCTGAGGCACAACAACGCCTGGAGCATTAGCATCGACAACGACACGAGGGTTGTAGTCATTGTCACGCAGCCAATCATATAAAGCATTAAAGATGTATGGACTGATACCGATCATTTGATTTTCCGCAAAAGAGCATTGATACAACTACTTGATGCATTATACCGCAATACACCTGCTACTCATTAAGCAATGCTATCTAAGCTGATAGCAAATCCTCATGAAGATAAGGCTTAATAAGTGCTAGCAGCATCTTGATCCTAATGAAGGCTCAATAAGGGGTGCTATCAGATTAAGCATATATGGGCTCTACCCAATCAAACATGCCTATGCTATTGAAGTGAACACGCTCCATGATAGCTAAACTTAATTAGTCATTCCTTAGCTGCAGCAAACAGCTATTGGCTATCTACAAGCAAGGACAAATAAAATAGGCATAAAAAAACCCCAGTCTGTAAAGACAGGGGTTTTTTGTAACTCCAGGAATCGAATGACTCCTGGAGAGTACCTCCCATGGGAGATACGATAAGTAATCCAAATTAACGCTTGGAGTACTGTGGACGCTTACGAGCCTTGTGTAAGCCGACCTTCTTACGCTCAACAGAACGTGCGTCACGGGTGACGTAGCCTGCCTTACGTA
>SAMEA103957795__coassemble_276_pt1 | contig 22514 bp, 15 predicted proteins | sample SAMEA103957795__metabat2_low_PE_026 | metagenome-assembled genome bin SAMEA103957795 (sample SAMEA103957795) | gut metagenome | biome: gut; material: feces | host: Canis lupus familiaris | collected 2014
GCCTTAATATCTTTAAGTGCAGCAATCACGTAGTCGCGGTCTGCAGTGTCAGGAATATCTTCCTTAAGCAAAGACGCTATCTTGCTTGCCACTTTTGCTACGCGCTTTGCTGAACTACTATCTTTTAGCTCTGGGCATGGCTTAATCATTGTTTGAAGGTACGAAAGATCAATAAAGCGCTGCTGCGTATGGCCGTACATAAACTTCACAATGCCCATGTATACAGACTGAATAGATTCGCTGTTATCAAAGTTGCATACCTGTAACAACTCACTTTTGTAGCGACTTAGTATGAAGTGACTGAGTCCGTACTCAACAAATGCTGATGCTTGCTCTGAGGTAATCTTCTTTGGAATAAGTCCCTTTTCAGGATCAATTGTCCCGACGTACTCTTGAATAAGAACAGGGTAAGACTTCTCTGGCACTCTCTTAGATGAAATCTTAAAGAGCTGATAGGCACCACGAACTAGTCTTACGTCGTAACCCTTTGTTTTATAGGGTTTAGCAAAGTCTGGTAAATCTTCTTTTTTCATGTGTGTATTAGAGCTCGATACTACTTAAGGGAAGAACATATTGTACTCAATGTAGGAACAAGCTGTGTATTTATGAAGATTTGTGGAGGAGCGGTGTGTTATCGCAAGCTCTAAGAAAAAGCGTGGGAAATGGCATGTTGAATGGTTAAATCAGTATTATTTCTTGCGATACTGTTACATTGGTAGCATTAGACCTTTGGTATCTTGGCCTACTTGCGTTAAAATTGAGTATTTGCGATAAGTAGGATGATGCATAGCTGTGCCGTCATATGCCTAAATAGGCATCAAACACGTTTTCAATAGCGTTTAGATAAGTACTTTATTATAAGAGATACTGTCTATAAGCGCTATGGTTGACGCTAAGATGTGGCAGCACAATGTGACTGAAGAGAGGATGGTTGCACATGGATATCGAAGCACTGGCATCTTTGGAAAGCCAAAAGAGATTCTGCAATGAACTTGTAGAGATGGCCGTCAAAGAAGAAAGCTTCATTCTGCTCTCAGGTGAAACCGGTTCAGGTCGTACTGTTGTTTGCGAACAGTTGGTAAATGAAACTGACGCAAAGATGCGTGCTGTCTTTATCCCATGTCATAAGGACATGCAAATTCAGCGTCTGCGTGAGCTTTTTTTGCAACAGCTTATTCCTTCAGGTAAGTACGATTATGATCTAAATCTGCCTGATATCCTGTCATCAGTACATATTCCGTACAATCACAAGATTCTTGTAGTAGTTGATGATATCGATACCGTTGTATCATCGTTCTACAATGAGCTGCTGGCTTTACATCAGCAGTTTGCAGGTCAAGGTCGCTTCTCCTTTGTGCTTGTTTGTCAGCCGCTATGGGCTGATGAAAAAGCCGCACGACCTGTGGGTAATGTAGATGTTTCTGTTATGGAAATTCCTGCATTATCATTAAAAGAAGCAGGTATACTGTCACGACATCTGTTTGCTGTTCAAAATGCTATGCGCATTTATAACAGCATCAAGAATAAGCTGCCTGAAGCTCTTAGCAATGCTGATGGCAACATGAGCAAAATCATTGCAATAACGGAGAAATTAATGAAAGATCCGACTAGTCCGCAGGTCAGCAATGACAGAATGCGTAAAGCAGGTAAGGACGCAGCTGCTAAGCCAAAGAAGAAGAGCAGCTCAGTAGGCATCTTTGTCACAGTAGTGTGCATTGTTATTGTGTTTGCCTGCCTTATCCCAATTTTCTTTGGTGGCTCATTCTTTGGCTCTGATGATTCAGGCAAGAGCGCAACCAAGTCTCAAGTTGCCAATGGTGATGCATTAGTATTCAACGACGATGAAAAGCTCCAGGCTGATGGTGGTTTACTGCCAGATGCTGTTCCAGGTGGCGTTGATGCTGAGATTGTTAAGAAGGAAACTGAGCATTCAGTTACCTTATCTGGCAAAGAGCTAGAGCAAATTGAAGGCGGAGCTAACAACTCCGGATATCCCAGGGGAGTGGGAGGATCTGTAAATCAAGCTACTGCTCAGGTCCCTGTACTGCGTCGTTCTGACAACTTTAACCACATTAAAGCAGGTAGCGGCTCAGCTACTACTGCTATTGATGTACCTCCAGTAAGTCAGATGCCTGGACCAGTGCCTCAGCAGATGCCACAGCAAATGGCTCAGCAGATGCCACAGCAGCTTGCTCAGCCTCAGGTAGCTCCAAAGCCAATGGTGCAGCCACAAAATCAAGTTGCACAGAGCATTGCACGCGATACTGCTGCTTTAGAAGCTGCAGCTCAAAAGAAGCTTAAGGCTGATCGCGAGGCTGCAGCCAAGGCTCAAGCCCAAGCTCAGGCTAATGCTCAAAATCAAACTGCTCAAGCTCAAAAGCCAGCTGCTCCTGTAGCTCCAAAGCCTGTTGTGCCACAGCGTCAGCCAGTCAAGGCTGGTCAGGTGATTTCACTTGCTGATGAACAACGTCAGTTAAAGCAGTTACAAGCGGCTCAGGCTCAAGCAAGTCGTCCAGCTGCACAAAACACCGCTGCTTCAGCTGAGAGCAAGGCTAAGATTGGTGCCTTAAATGGCAATCACTGGACTGTGCAGATTGTTTCTGCATCTAACCGTGCTAACGTTGCTGCCGCCGCTCGTGGTTTAACCACTCCTTGGTGGATTGTTGATAGCTCTCGTAATGGCAGACCATGGTACATCTTAATTTCAGGTGACTATGCAACCAGAGAAGAGGCTATTGCAGCATCTAGAAATATTCCGCTGTCAGTTTCACAAGGCGCTACTCCTTTTGCTAAGCGCATTAGTGAAGCTAAAGCCGAATTACGTTAATCAGTTAAAGCAGTTAGGCAGATGTTGACTCTAAGTAAGTCTTATAAGCTTAAAAACAAAGCTCATCGTGTTTGACTGTACTTAAAGCCCTGATCGAAAATGGCTTATATATGCCTAATTCGATCGGGGCTTTTGCCTATTCACAGTGCCTAGAACTTAGGCTTTACCCACTTTCTATAGCAGCATCATCTTCAATCTATGTAATTTAGGTGTTACTGCTGTATTCAATACTTAGATTTTGAGAATTATGGATAAGAAGCATCTCATCGCTGGCTCTATTCTGTCTGCTGATTTACTTGACTTAGGTAATGACATTCAAAAGGCCTTAGACGTAGGTACTGACATCATTCACTTTGATGTGATGGACTACCACTTTGTGCAGAACCTTACCTTCGGTCCAGATCTGTTAAAGCAGATCCGTGCCCGCTTTACCGATGCCATCTTAGATGTGCACTTAATGGTTGAGCCAATCAATGAAAAGGTTTTGGGCGATTATGCTAAGGCCGGTGCCTCCATGATCTCTTTCCACCCAGAGGCAACGCCTCACGTTGATCGCTACTTATCTTTCATTCGTGAGCAGGGCTGTAAGGCTGGCTTAGTATTAAACCCAGGTACCGATACCTCAGTATTAAGATACTTATGGGAGCGCTTAGATTTTGTTTTAGTTATGAGCGTTAACCCAGGCTTTGGTGGTCAGAAGCTCATTCCTGCTATGATGGAAAAAATCAAGGAAGTTAAGGCTATGGCTGCAGCTGCTGGTGCTAATATTCAGATCGAAGTAGACGGCGGTGTTGCTCCAAACACCATTCGTGCTTGTGCTGATGCCGGTGCTGAAATGTTCGTAGTTGGCTCAGCATTATTCGGCAAGGACGACATTGCTAAGGCTATGTCTGATCTGCGTGCTGCCTTAGCCTAAATTATAGGCATCGCTAAGTCACGCTATGAGCGTCTATGTCAGGCCGCCTGTGGCTCTGAGAGGCAACACTAGGCTATGGCCTTTCTTAGATAGGGCTGCAGCCTCCTTTATGTCCCGACCCCTTTTGCCCAGCTAGTCTTAGGCAAAGGGCTAGGCCATAAGCTAATTACTAGGCTATAGCGCCTCTTTTGTTGTATGTACTTAAGCGCCGAAAAGCATAGTATGCTTTTTGTGGTGCTGTTAGATGTGGAATCAGAAGATGCAATTGACGCATAAACCAAAGGCTTTGCTCTTTGATTTAGATGGAACTTTAGCCCACACTCTGCCGCAGTTATCGATTGCGGCATCCAAGGTTGCCCAAAAGCTTGGTGTAGATACTCCAAGCGCTGAGCTGATGGCTACTTATGTTGGTAATGGTGTGGCTATGCTCTTAGGTCGCATCATTTTAGGCCGTCACGATATAACTATCGATGAGGTGCCTGAAGACAAGTTAAAAGAGGCAAAAGCTCTGTTTGAGGTGTACTATACCGAAGGCTTACATGAAAACTTTGAGGTATATGCAGGCGTAAAAGAGGGCATTGCGTACTTTCATAGCATTGGCATCAAATTAGGTGTGGTGACCAACAAGCCACATGTCTTTGCTGAGCCTTTGATTAAGTACATGGGTTTAGATAAGTACATGGGGGCGGTTTTAGGTGGTGAAGTGCTCTCAGAGCGTAAGCCAAATCCAGCACCACTGTACTATGTGCTCGACAAGTTAGGTGTGGATGCAAAAGACGCCGCTATGGTAGGTGATTCCATCAATGACGTGCGTGCTGGTGAAAATGCCTCTATGCCAACCATCGCCTTTACTTATGGCTATGATGGTGGCTACGACCTCAAGACAGACTGCTCTCCAGACTATCTGTTTGACTCATTTGTACAGCTTACTGAGCTTATAAAGAACCTGCCAGACGCTTCTTAAAGAGTAGCAGCACTTTGGGGCATAAAGTGCCCACAGATTTCGTTAAGTCATACTGCATTGACGGTAGATATTGCGACCACAAGGGGCGTGATATTGGGGCAGTATGATGTTATGTACCGTCAGGTAAATCAGGAACTTTATTACTATGTCTAAGGATATTATCTTTTCGGGCATTCAGCCTTCAGGAGAACTGTCAATCGGTAATTACGTCGGATCTCTGCGTAACTGGGTTCCGATGCAGGACAAGGCTGACTGTATCTACTGCGTAGTAGATGAGCATGCCATTACCGTGCGTCAGGATCCTAAGGTGCTGCGTGAAAATACCATGAGCACTTTAGCTATCTTCCTTGCTTGCGGCATTGATCCTGATAAGTCAATTATCTTCCTGCAGTCCCACGTTCCAGCTCACTGTAAGCTCGGCTGGATCTTAAACTGCTACACCCAGGTGGGTGAGCTTAGCCGTATGACTCAGTACAAGGACAAGTCCAAGCGTTACTCTAACAATGTAACAGCTGGTCTGTTCAACTACCCAGTATTAATGGCTGCTGACATTCTGCTGTACAAGGCAAACTTAGTTCCTGTTGGTGACGATCAGCTGCAGCACATTGAGCTGACCCGTGACATCGCTGAGCGCTTCAATGGCATTTACGGTGAGACTTTTGTAATGCCTAAGGGCTTTACTCCAAAGGCTGGTGCTCGCGTGATGTCACTGCAAGACCCAACTAAGAAGATGTCTAAGTCTGATGATAATCCTAAGAACGTTATCCGTATCTTAGAAGAGCCTAAGTCCATCTTAAAGAAGATTAAGTCAGCTGTTACCGACTCAGAGGATCCGCCTTCAATTAAGTTTGATCGCGAGAATAAGCCAGGTGTATCTAACTTACTTGAGCTTATGTCTGCTGCAACTGGCAAGGAAATTCCTGAGTTAGTTGCTCACTTTGAAGGTTCCATGTACGGTAACTTCAAAGCAGAGGTAGGCGAGGCTGTAGTTGCTATGCTTGAGCCTATTCAGAAGCGCTACCATGAGATTCGCTCTGATGAGTCCTATATGCATGAGGTCTTTAAGAAGGGTGCTGAGCGTGCCTCCGAGCGTGCTGAGAAGACCTTAAAGGAAGTTTACGAGAAGATCGGCTACTACGTATTGTAGTTAAGAGAGCAAGAGCTCTACTTACGTAAAGCAAAAAAGCCACGGGCATCTGATGATACTGCGTGGCTTTTTTATATCCTAAGATCATGCCCTTGAAAATTTGCACCATACATGACTCTTTTCAAGGACAATCAATTTGGCGCTACTTGCTCAAAGAAACTAGAGTTTGAGCTCTTGTGCCTTGGAGGTCTGATTGGGCGCTACTTTCGTAAAGGCGCTCGAGTTTGAGCTCTTTTGCTTTGGATGGCTTAGCGCTTGTGTTTTGCGTCCAGCTTAGTCGTTGACGTTAAAGCGCAGGGCCATAGCATCGCCTGGTTCGGAGGCAATAGCGTAGTCTTGTACGACTAAGCGGCCAGAGGCGATGGTGTCACGGACACGGCCTTTGAAGCGCTGACCAAGCATTGGTGACCAGCCACATAAGGATGCAATGTCCTTTTGCTCTACTATAAAGCTCTCACCTGGGTCAAATACAACTAAGTCAGCGTAGTAGCCTTCCTTGATGGTACCGCGCTTTTCAATACCAAAGCGCTCAGCAACATTGCAAGTTGCAGCCTTGATACCCTCTTCAAGAGAAATCTCGCCGCGCTTAGAGAGCTCAAAGATGACGCTTAAGCTGTACTGAACTGATGGCAGACCAGAGGCGACATTGAGGTAGTTCTCTGAGGTCTTAACTGCTAACTCGTGAGGAGCGTGGTCAGTACCAATAGTAGAGATTAAGCCTTTTCTTAAGCCTGCTAATAAAGCACGACGGTCGCGCTCGTATTTAACGGATGGGTTGCACTTTAAGAAGCCCTTGAGGCGGTCATAATCACCCTCGTTAAAGAACATGTGAGGAATACATACTTCACCGGTGACCTGACGTGAGTGCAGAGGGCCGCTAGCAAACTCTCTCATCATCTCAACTTCTTCAGCGGTGCTTAAGTGAGCAATATGCAATCTAGCACCAGCCTCTTTAGCGGCCTCAATAGCCAGTGCTGATGACTTAATGCAGCAGTCGCGGCTACGGATGATTGGGTGCATATTAAATGGAATATGATCACCGTACATCTCTTTTGCTAAAGCTGTATTGGCATTAATGATGGCGTTGTCTTCACAGTGGGTGGCAACTAAGGTTGGAGATGCCTTGAACATCTTAACTAAGGCAGACTCACCTTCGAGTAATAAGCCGCCAGTAGTTGAACCCATGTAGATCTTCACACCTGCGATCTCATGAGGATCAGCGCGTTTTACTTCCTCAAGATTCTTATCGCTTGCGCCTAAGTAGAAAGCGTAGTTAACGTAGCTATCTTTCTTGGCAATATCCTTTTTGCCATTGAGAGCGTCCATGGAGACAGTTGGTGGATTGGTATTAGGCATATCCATAAAGGAGGTAACACCGCCTAAGGCAGCTGCAGCTGACTCAGTCTTGATGGTAGCCTTCTTTTCCATACCTGGCTGTCTGAAGTGAACGTGGGCGTCAATAAGGCCTGGGAGCACCAACATGCCATGACAGTCGATGACCTTAGCACCGTCGGTATTTACTTGTGGATCTATCTTGGCAATTAAGCGATCTTCAATCAGAACTTCAGTTCGTTTAAAGCCTGATTCACACATGACAGTAGCATTCTTCAACGCAATCTTAGACATGGGGCCTCCGTCGATCTTGAATAAAACACACCACAAGCATAAAGAGGAAAGACTCAATAAGCTTCATGATGTTTTGCTTATGCTAAAGCTAGGCTCAAGTTAAGTATCTCACTTAACAGCTATGCCTTGCTGCAACTAAAATTAGCTACAAGCTTGTGAGCTCATCATAATGTTATACCACTATTCTTAGACTTTGGGGCTAAAGCGCCGCATCTATAACAAATTTTATCTAGCAAGCTGAGCAAGCCCTTGCAGAACAAATACTGCATGCTGCCGTTAAACGCAGCAAGTTAGTCATTATGAGCAGATACAGCATGCAGCCATTAGATAGCTGCTTTGCGTTTGAGCATGAGCACTTTAAGGTGTACAGGTTAATGGCTTGCAAAGCTTTATTTGCATTGGCGATGCTGTCTATGATGTAAGCTTATACTTGTAAAGGGACTATTTTTTGGGGCGTATCATGCAAAATCGGCTTGTTTTTCAACGTTTTAGGCATGATTTGTGGTAATTTGATGTATTGTTGCTGTTCTCATGCACAAAGTAATCACGAGCCGTATTTATGTTTTAGTGTGTAACTAAAGTTGGTGTGTTGGTTTTGTCTGGGGCACAACATAACTAAGCCTTGATACTTGTCTTCATGGATAAGTAAAGTCTTGTATTAGGTTGGATATGCTCGTTTCCTATGTTTGACTGCTTGTTCAGGTATGAGCATGAAGAACCAAGCTCAATTTTTGTTTTGCTTGGTCAATACAGTAGTGAGATTTAAGTGTAATGGACAGATTTGACGAACTGGTAGAACCACGTTTTACGATTAAAGATGTGGTAATTCATGAGAAGAAGCGCCTGTTTGAAAAGCATTTTGCTATGGATTTATATCGCGTTTCTTACAAGAAGTTCAATGGTGCAACTACCAAGATTTTCGATCGTGAGATCTTTGAACGCGGTACTGATGCTGTAGCCATTTTGCCATTCGATCCAGTTACTCAAGAGGTCGTGCTGATTGAGCAGTTCAGACCTGGTGCACTTAAAGATAAAGTCTCACCATGGCTTATCGAGATCGTAGCCGGCATGATTGATATCGGTGAGAGCGAGATTGAGTCAGCTGTACGTGAATTACAAGAGGAATCAGGTCTTATCGTTAAGCCATCTGATCTGCATTATGTAAATGCAGTCTACCCAAGCCCAGGCGGTTGTTCAGAGAAAGTAACTATCTATATTGGCCGCATTAGTGCCAATCACCTCCTCTCCCATGGCGGCTTAGATAGTGAAGGTGAAGATATTCGTGTATTCAAGCTTCCTGTTAAGAATGCTTTTGAATGCTGCCGCAATGGTCGTATCAATAATGCTCCAGCCCTCTTAGCTTTGCAGCATTTACAGATTTACTACGATGAGATTCGCGCAGAGTTCTTAAAAGACTGTGAGCAAAACCAAGATTGCCATTCGGCACCTCAGATGATGGATGGCATGTAGTTAAGTACAAATAGCTAAAGCGTTCAGAGCCGTTACTTTGGCAAAGGGGCGCTTGTGAGCGCTTTTAGCCGTATCTTCATTTTAGACGTTTCAATGCTAATGATTTTGTATCAAATGAAAAGCCAGAGGAAACATAGCTTTTTTGATTCTAGACGGTATGCGTTGATAGTTAGTTTGAGTAAAGATACGTAGAGCTTTTGTGTTTAAGGCCTTATGCACACTGAAAAGTGTGAGTGTTGCCATGTTTTAACATTTGCTCAAGTCAAGTTAACTTTGCCATGCTGTATAGTAGAGCGCTTTGATAGGCTAAGTACCTTAATGCTCTTAGTACTCAAGAGTGTGACCAAGGACTTAAATCTACAAAAAAGTTAGCCTTTGATTTTCTAGACTGCAAAATCTGTTATCTATTGCACTGTTTCAAAGGTCAATTGTGAATAACATACTGCATAGTGATGGCCTGTGCCCATAATGTATGCGAGCTTTGTGGAGTCGCGGGCAAAAGCTTCAATATGCCTAAGTGGTATGTTATGCGTGCTTATCTTGAGCAGTAGTGCTCATCAAAGCGACTTAAGTTGAATACAACTTGAGTCGAGTCTATGTATTGGTGCCTTATGGATACTTATGATCTTCAAATAAAGAGTGCGGAGGGGCAGCTGAGTGTATTGCAGCTTACCGATCCACATCTATTTGCTGAAGAATCAGGTACCTTACTTGGTGTTCATACCGCACAATCATTCAAGGCGGTATTAGAGTCTATTCTCAATCAAAACCTCCACTTTGACTGTGTCATTGTGTCAGGTGATATCTCTCAAGACTATTCTGTCAGCTCCTACCAACGTTTTGCTCATGCTGTATCAGTGCTAGAGCGCCCAGTATTCTTTGTGCCTGGCAATCACGATGACGGTCCATTAATGTATCGCATCTTAAGTGACTATGGTGTTAATACTCAGCGTTGCTTAATTGCAGATAAATGGCAATTCGTTTTCTTAAACTCTGAGGTCTATTCTGTGCCTCACGGTTGGGTAGAGCGCCACGAATTAAACTATTTACGCGATAGAATTGAAGAGCGTCCTGACTTAAATACTGTCGTGGTAGTGCATCACTTACCACGTCACGTCAACAGCCGCTGGCTCGATACTCAGACCATGCACAACCAAGATGAGTTCAACTCATTTATCTGTAATTTCCCACAGGTTAAGCTCGTGCTATCTGGTCACGTCCATCAAGAGTACGACCAAATCTTCAATAACATCCGCTATATCGCCTCTCCATCAACTTCCATTCAGTTTGAGCCATACTCTCATGATTTTGCGCTTGATCTGAAAGGCCCTGGTTGGCGCTACTTACAATTTGACCGTTCAGGCAACATCAACACTCAAGTGTTCCGTCTGCCAGAGGGACGCTTTATTCCTGACACTAGCTTCACCGGCTATTAAGCTTAAGCTAAAGCTCATGCCAATCCCCTTATCTCTCATGTACTAAGCTAGAGCTATAGCTTAGTTATGCATGCCCACGCACCATCAATTTGGGCATCCATCTTCTCAATAATGCCTGCGCTTGAGATATCTTTTTAAGCAACTTGTATCTTTATAAAGCTTGATAGCTAGCAGCTGTCTAAAAGATCCAGATAGTTAGATATTATCTAAAGGAGCTGTATAGCTAGCGGCCATATCAAAGAGCAGTATAACTAGCTGTTATCTAAAAGAGCTGTATAGCTAGCGGCTATATCAAAGAGCCGTGCGCACCAACATGCGACGCTTTTGTGCTGCACTTTAGATATGCAAGATATAAGAGTAGTATGTAATTATTAGTACTAAGCTAGTGACAAGCAGGATGCGGCATGACTCATTTATTTTATATTCATGGTTTTCTTTCAGGTCCAAATGCTGTAAAGGCCACCATGCTCAAAGAGTATTTAAAAGAGCATAATTTAGGCGCAAGCTTTGATATGCATAGCCCTGATTACCCTGATCCTCCTGAGGAGGCTTATAACTATCTGTGCGGCTACTTTGATCGCGTGTTTGAAGAGTACAAAAGTGATGAGGTCTGTTTAATCGGCAGCTCCATGGGTGGCTTCTTTAGTACTCTCATGGCTCAAAGACATGGTTGCAAGGCAGTACTCTTAAACCCATGTGTTCATCCTCAAAATTACTTTAAGGCTCTGATTGGCCCGCAGTTTAATAGCAGCACCAATCGTAACTTTGAGCTAAAAAGTGAGATGATTGATGTACTCAAAAGCTTAGATGCCTCAGTTAAAGTAGAGCCCAAGAAAACTTATGTCATCATTGGTGATCAAGACGAGGTCTTGGATTATTCTTTTGCCCTCGAGCTTTATAAAGACTGTCAGATCGATATCATCAAGGGTGAAGATCATGCCTTCACTCATGACTTTGCAAGTCTCATCAAGCCAATCTTAGATTACGCAGCAAGCTAGACACTCTTACTACCAGCACCAGGATCACTTGCATTACCATGCTAACTAGTCAGCACTGCACGCACTAGCAAAGCCGTGCTAACTAGTCAGCACTACGCTCTCATGTAGGCCTTTGCAGAGCATGAGATCATGCTCTTGAAATAGGCCATAGGATGGGATCTTACATGGGCATGAGTTTCATGAGGTCGAGTAGCATATCTAAGAATCAGCTAAGGATGGCAACATACAATAGCCTTAGTTTCGCTTTATGCGATCATTAATGTCAGCAAAAAGGAAAGGACAATGCGCATTTTATTAGTAGAAGACGATGAGATGATCGGTCGTTCAGTTGCGGATAACTTAGCATCTGATGCTTATGCCGTTGACTGGATGCGTAATGGACAGGATGCTCTTGAGGCACCTTTTGCTGATGACTTTGACTGCTGCCTTTTAGATTTAGGTCTGCCAAAGGTTGATGGCATTCAGGTGTTAGAGTACTGGCGTAAAAATAATCTTAAGACTCCAGTAATCATCTTAACTGCACGTGATGATGTGGCTGACCGTGTGTTAGGTTTAGACAAGGGTGCAGACGATTATTTAGTTAAGCCTTTTGCTATGTCAGAGCTACTGGCTCGTATTCGTGCGGCTACTCGTCGTCGTGAAAGTGCCTCTGCTGACGGCTCTATTACTTATGGTGACCTGACTCTAAACCCGCTTAACTATGAGATGCGTATTCGTAATGCCGATGGTACTGAGCGCGTTGAGGTGCTCACTGGCCGTGAGTTCTCATTATGTGAGGCTTTAATGTCCCGTGCAGGTACTGTACTCTCTCGTGACATGATCGAAAGCCGTATCTACGGTTGGGATGAAGATATCGACTCTAACGCTCTTGAGTACATTATTTACACTCTGCGTCGTAAGATCGGTGCCCAGTACATCAAGAACATTCGCGGTGTAGGCTGGAAGATGAACAAGGTTGAGTCTTGGGTTGATCCAGAGAAGAAAGACGCCAAATAGTTCACACCACATCATTAAAGCTGCAGCTTTAACTCTCTTGCAACTTTGATAACTCCCCTCTTTTGTATAGCTGCCAGCCACAAGGCAAGGCAGTTAGACGCCACATTGGTTGTTTTGCATGCATCAGTCTGACGAAAAGAAACCAACTTCTTTGGAAAACACCCCAAGTGAAGTCTCTGCGGCCAAAGCAGAGGAGGCTTCGTCACACGTACACGCAAGCACTGATGCAAAAGCTGATGCAGACACACAGTCAGCTGCAGTTGCAGCTACTAATATAGACTCTAATGCAACTACAACTACCAATGCAGATGCCAAAACAGACCTGACTGCAAACGCAGCTGCAGCAGCAAATGCTCACACAACTGTAGCAATAAAAGCTGACGCAACTGCAGCTACCAATGCTCACGCGAATGCAAAAGCGGATGCAGATGCCAAGCAAGCTAAAGAGGTAGCAAGTACAAACTCTAGTGCCGCAAATGGAGCAAGTAGCGGCAAAGAGAGTTCCAAGGAGAATAGTAAGGCAAGTGAAAGAGCACGCCGCCGCCGTAGACGTCGTCTTGGCTTTACTCGTTCGCTGCAGTTTAGAATCACAGTTATCTTCGCCATTGTAGGTTTGATTACTACTGCTTGTATGGGCGTTATGTCCTATATGAGGGTGTATGACACTACTAAAGAGTTCGTGGACGAAGAACTCTCGCAGATTGCATCTGTTGCCATTAACTATCGCATGATAATTCCACGCCGTTGGGAAGCACCAAGACGCAATCATGAGCGTGTGCTGCGCATGATGAGTAATGGCCGTCAGATTACTATTGAGTACTCAACTAGCGGTAGACCATATATTCGTGAGCAATACTATAAAGATGGTGCCGCAGCCGATGGTAAAAATGTAAGACCACGTAATGATGGCATGGGTGCTCGTGGTCAGGATGATGAGTTCTTACCATCGATTTCAGACTTACATCGTTTTAAGTATGACATTATCATCGCGCCTTTATTTGGCCGTCCTGGTGATGCACTTTATATCCCATCAGGCGCTAATGACGGCTTCTATACTCTGTTAGTTGCAGATCAGCGCGTGCGTGCCTTCATTTCAACAAACTCCTCTGGTCAGCGCTTTGTGGTAGCTCGTCCATTAAGTTCGATTGATACCATTACAAAACAGGCCCTGATGAACTCTATCTATCAGTTCTTGGGCATTAACTTAGTCTTCATTCCGCTGCTCATCATCTCAGTAAAGATGATGTTTATTACGCTCAATAAGATTGCACGACTGCTCTATCGCCGTAGCGAGGATGACTTAAGTCCAATCATTCCAGATAACCACAAAGGCTTTGTGCCATCTGAGCTTGATGGTTTTATTTTGGCGTTAAATAAGCTCTTTAGTAAGGTTGATGAGGGTATTCAGTCCAAACGTCGCTTTATTGCTGATGCGGCCCATGAGATGCGTACTCCGCTGACTGCCTTATCACTGCAAGCAGAGTCTTTGGAAAAAGAAGACCTCTCACCAAGTGCTAGAGCAAAAGTGGAGCGTTTAAAAGAGGGTATTTCACGTGAGCGTGAGCTCATGACAGCCTTGCTCACATTAGCGCGTGAACAAAATAAGAACACCTTAGTGCATGAGACTATCGATGTCTTTGAGCTGTACTTAAAGTTAATTGATGAGCAAGAAGTGCTAGCCGATCGTAAGTTCATTGACTTAGGAGTTGAGGGCGAGGCGCACTATAAGATTGTGACAGATAGAATGCGTTTGACTCGCATTATGTCCAACCTCTTGTCTAATGCTATCAAGTACACCCCTGAAGGTGGTCGTATCGATATGATGGCTAACTGCTTAAGTGACGGTAGATTAGAGCTCATTGTGCAAGATGACGGCCCTGGTATTCCACCAGAGCAAATGGAGCATATCTTAGAGCCTTTCTATCGTGTGCATGGTGATCGCTCAGAGCAGGTTGGTACAGGCTTAGGTCTTGCCATTGTTAAGGCAAGCGCTGACTCTATCAACGCCAAGCTGAGCTTTAAGAATGCTACACCACATGGACTTATTGCCTCTGTGATACTGCCGCCTTTAAATGATGACAGTAACAAGGTAGTCGACAAGGAGCGTCTGTTGCTATCCAACGTCAAAAAGCGCTAGCAAATGCGTAGCGTTTGGGCATTTAGTTTGTAGCCTAGCATGGTGTTTCATAAGTATATACACTAATTTAGCATTAAACACTGTATAAGTGATATATTAGAGGAACATCCTGGTAGGAGTTCCTATTTTTATGTCACGCCCAGTAACCAAAATTGTTCGTCTTAGTAACGATGAAGCAGATGATGTTGCTAAAGTTCTGAGAGAAAGAAACCAGACACACACAGCCTTTAGGAATGCCACAATCCTCTCATTAGCCAATTCTGGCAAATCTCCAAAAGACATAGCCAATGAAGTACATGTAACTTGTAAAACTGTACATACTGTCATAAACAAGTACTTAAAGCACGGGCTTTCATCATGCTGGAGCGATCTAGAGCGTTCCGGAAGACCGGTTTCAATCTCGGATGAGGCGAAGTGCTATGTTATAGGCTTAGCTTGCAACAAGCCAACAGCATATGGTTATCCTCATGAACTGTGGACAATTGATTTGCTTAAGCAGCATGTCAGAAAACACTGTATGGAAAATAACTATCCAGAGCTGAGTAATGCATCAAAATCGACTATCTGGAGAATTCTCAACAAGAGTGACATAAAGCCGCACAAGATTAAGTACTATCTTGCAAGAACGGATGAGATGTTCGAAGAAAAAATGAAGAACGTTCTCATGCTCTACAAGGAATTTAGTTTTTCAATTGAGCAAGGCTTAACTGATGAATGCTTCTATGTATCCTTTGATGATAAGACTGCTATGCAGGCTCTGTCCAATATACATGAAGATAGAAATCCCAATTTAAAACATGGCTTTACCTCAAGAGATGATGAGTACAAGCGACATGAAACACTCTCGCTTCTTGTAAGCATTGACCTTGTATCAGGCAAGATAACAGCACTTGTTCGTGAGCGTCATAGAAGCTTTGAGTTCATAGAGCATCTTAAACTTCTTGATAGCACGTATCCAAAAGGAAAGCTTATAAAGATTGTTTTAGATAACCATAGGGCACACTCCTCTAAAGAAACCATGGCATACTTAGAAAGTGTTCCTAACAGATTTGAGTTTGTTTTCACTCCAAAACACGGTTCATGGCTAAACATGATTGAAGGGTGGATTGGAAAACTATCACAAGTCCTCCTTTGTGGTATGCGTGTTAAAAGTAAAGAAGAGTTATCTTCTCGCATAATGGCATATATTGATTTAATAAATGAGGCTCCAATGGTTTCTAGATGGAGATACAAACTCGATGAGTTAGATGTTTAATCTCGAGTACCGTATTTATGAAACATACTACTACTAGCAATAGCGAAGCACTCTAAGATCGCTAGCAATAGCGTAGCGTTTGGGCATTGAGTTTGTAGCCTAGCCATTTGATTGGGCACTAAAAAAGCCGCTGTGGTATGACCAGAGCGGCTTTTTTAGCTTTTAGATAAGCATCAAAGCTAGCTTGAGACTAGTCTAATGGCTTGATGTCCTTGATAGCTTGCTCAAAGCTCTTTTGAGTTGGCTCAGAGGTCAGTCCATATTCCCAAGTAATTACACCACCCATGTTGAAGACTTTCTTATAGCCAGCGTTTGACATGTGGTACATGGCAAGACCAGAGCGACGACCAGAGCGGCAGTAGAGCAGTACTGGTGTGTCATTTTCTTTAAGTAATGGCAGCTTCTCATCATCAAGCAGGCCATCTAATGGGATGTTGTATGCGCCTACAACATGTCCTTGTGCATATTCTTCAGGAGTACGCACGTCAATAACAATTGCTGCACCCCTTTCAATGATAGCGTTAGCCTTGTTCTGCTTTAGGTCAGCTGGTGATTGGTCAAATGAAAAACCTGAAAGAAGATCATCGCTGGCAATTGCGGTGAAAGATGGAAACATTAAAGCTGCTCCGATAGTAAATACTTGTAATAGCCTTTTCATGAGAACAAGTCCTAAAAATCTATTGTGTGAAGCTAGTGCAGATAAACATCGAACGGGTCATAGCAAAGTAATATAGACCATCATAGCTGCAACACACAAAAAATTTTGAATATATGTGGACGATGTGGAGCATTATAAGACTCTAGCTACTAGGTTAACTAACTCTTACTAATGATTCTCATTTTGATGCGCGTTGATGCGATTGACGCTGAAGAAATGGCAAAAGGTGCTATGAGGATCTTCAAAGCTCGGATGTAGCGAGCTTTGAAGATTAGCTGAACTCAGATTAGCTTAGCTTAGCTAAGTTTTAGATTAGCTGAACTTAGATTAGCTTTAGATTAGCTTGCGCTAGCGTTCGTCATGGTAACTAACAATGCGGCTAAATGATGGCGCTGACATGATGCGGTTTTCGATCATCTCGAGCTTTTGTTTACCTGAGCTAGGTAATAAGCAGTAGATAAGATAAAGTGCTAGCAGCGTTGAGGCTATGCACATGAACAGTAGTCCGGTAAAGCCAAAGCGGTGCAGAGCTGGCTCATAGGTTTGAATACAAAAGAGAATGCCGGTGCTGTTTGAAACTAAGACAGCAGCATAGCCAAACTCTCGAGCACGAATAGGCATTAGCTCAACGCTAATTACAAAGATGAAGATAGCGTAGGCTCCAAAGCTGAAAATGATATAGCCAGTAAATGAGATGCTCATAATCCAGTTTTTGAGGGCACTATCGTCAAGTAAGGTAGCTAAAGAGCCAATGAGTAAGAAGATAGCTGAAATTACACCACCAGTGAGTACTAAAGAGCGACGGCGTAATCTTTCTGAGGAGAATAAGAACAAGAGTACGCTAATAAACGCGGCAATGATGGCTGTGTAGATGACATAGCTTTCAAAGGTGTAAAAGCACTGTGAGTTATCGGTGCATAACAAAGTAGGCGAGAGCTTGTTAATAAGTACGTATGGGATGATAGTTACGCCGCTTAAATTGAACATGAAGGCAGTAAAGCATAAGAATGCTAGGAGGCGGCGGTAGTTAGTATTTTGTAAGAAGAACTCAATACCACGGGTTTCACCACGGCAGCACTCATTGATCTCTGCAAGCTCACGGGCGGCAAAGCTCATCTCTTGGCGTAAGTTAAATAAGACTGATAAAGCTGCATCAGAAGAACCTGCTACGGCTAAGTAACGAGGAGACTCAGGCAGTTTAAAGACCGCTAAGGTAATGAGCAGAATATTGATAAGGAAGAGAATTACAAAAGAAATAAGCGGCTTGCCCGGAATACCTTGATAGGAAATGGCTGCAATGATGCTGCCAAAGACGACAAAGAACGGTACTAACATCAACGATAAGGCGCGGTTTCTCGGCAGCATAATCTCATTGATGTACAAAGAGGCTGAGGTTAGGTACAGACCAAAACAAAAGCCAATAACCCATTCAGCACAAAGCAGGGTAGATAAATTTGGAGCTACAAAAGAGGCGAGGATGGCAAGTGATCCTACGGTTGAGGAAACTATGATGCTCAGCTTTCTACCAGAGCCGTAAGTAATGTAGCCAGCGACGAAAGTGCCAAAAAGCAGGCCTAATATATAGCTGCCAATGATTATATCGCTTTGACTTTCAACTAATAAATACAGGCTCGATAGGAAGCCTTGATTTAAGAATACCGATGCGATGTCAAAGCCAAAGATGATACCCATGGCTGCTACGATTACCGCGCGTGATAGAGGACGCAAGGCGAGATCTTTGTATTTTTCGGTATTGCTTAACATAAGGTATCCATAAGGCCTATGATAGGTACTGCCTGTCTAGTGGCACACACTCATTAATCCCAAGCGATAGCATACAAAACTCTCAAGAGGTCACCTTCGAAACTTAAGGACGTTAAGTCACGATATTTAATCTTGTTAGACATAGTAGCTATCATCAGTTAGGTGCTATAAATAGCTTCTGCCGTGCTGCACTTAGATAGCGGTAGTGCAAGTTACATGATGCCTACAAGCTAAAAGAATAAGAGTGTGGTTTTGTATGGGCTATGAGTGTCTAAGTACGAACATAATCTTAAGCCAAGATACTTAAAAACACAAAGCTATACAGGATAATTGGCAAATTCTGATATCATTGCGCTGTTATAGTTAATCGCAAGCAGTGCTTGTAGTGACTATAGATGTGCTCAATCACTCAGCAAAAGATATTTTGACTACTCTTAACAGGGGGATCCATGGAGATTAACAAGGTACCTGACTTTGGTGGAAGAGTTACCGTTATTGGCGATGTAATGCTCGATCGCTATTGGTATGGCTCATCTAGCCGTATATCTCCTGAGGCTCCAGTGCCAGTAGTCAATGTAGAACGTTATGAGAATCGTGCCGGTGGTGCTGCCAACGTAGCTTTAAACTTAGCAGCGTTAGGTATCAACTGTGACATTATCGGTATCGTAGGCAAAGATGAGCAGGGCGGAGTCTTAAAGGATCTGCTCAAGCAAAAGAATATTGAGCCACGCTTTTTAGAAGAAGAAAATCTTCCTACTATCACCAAGCTGCGTATTTTAAGCCGTCATCAGCAGCTCTTACGCGTTGACTTTGAAAAGGGCTATGAAAGTGTAGACCAGGGCCACTTGATGCAAACTCTGCGTCAGTCTTTACGTGACACCGATGTCGTTATTTGCTCTGATTACGGTAAGGGCGCATTAAGCTCTGTTCAGTCCATGATTAAGGAGTGCCGCTCTCGTAACATTCGCGTACTCGTTGATCCTAAGGGTACTGACTTTAGCCGTTATGCAGGTGCTCATCTGTTAACCCCGAACATGTCTGAATTTGAGGCAGTAGTGGGTAAGGTTAAGGATGATGAGGATTTAGAGCGTAAGGCATTAAAGCTCATCAAGGATGTAGGTTTAGACGCACTCTTAGTTACCCGTAGTGAAGATGGCATGTCTTTAATTGTGCCAGGCAAGAGTGCTCTGCACATTCCAACTTATGCACGTGAAGTGTTCGACGTAACTGGTGCGGGCGATACTGTAATTGCTACTTTAGCAGCCTGCCTTGCTAGTGGCTGTGATTTGCCAACTGCTTGTGCTGTTGCTAACTACGCTGGTGGTATTGTGGTTGGTAAGTTAGGTACCTCAACTGTTACCCCATCTGAGCTGCAAGATGAAGTCGTATCTCGTTACGGTAGCTGCATGCATTCAGGTGTAGTTACTGAAGATGAGTTAGTTGAGCAAGTAGCTCACTTAAAGCAGAAAGGTAAGCGTGTAGTCATGACTAATGGCTGCTTTGATATTCTGCACCGTGGTCATGTAGATTATCTGCAAAAGGCTCGCGCTCTTGGTGATGCTCTCATTGTGGCAGTTAACTCTGATGAGTCTGTACAGCGTCTTAAGGGCCCAACCCGTCCGATCGTGCCTTTAGAGAATCGTATGGACGTGCTTGCAGCCTTAGGCTGTGTCGACTTTGTAGTTCCATTTACCGAGGACACTCCACAACGTCTGATTGCTCGTGTGCTGCCTGATATCTTAGTAAAGGGTGGTGATTACAAGGTTGAGCAGATTGCAGGCCACAAAGAAGTGCTTGAAAATGGCGGCAAGGTTAAGGTGTTAAACTTCGTCGACAATTGCTCAACAAGCAATATCGTTAAGAAGATTCAAAGCCAGGCCTAAACTTTAGCAAAGTAGGCTTGCCAACCTAAGCTAAGAGGGCGAGCGTTAGCTTGGCTATGTAAGCGCAGTATTAACATGCGCCTGCTGTGCGGGCGCTGATATATGCAGGCGATAAAAAAGGGGAGCTCCTGTAAACAGGGGCTCCCCTTTTTTTGAGGCTAAGATCTTTGATTCAAAGATGCATGAGCCAGCTTGTGCTCATGCAATTGCCTCACAGATAAGCAAGATCGTGCTGATCTTTTTATAAAATTACTTGGCTCTCTTAAGGCCAGTGTTAACTTGCTGCAGGTCGCTCATGGTCAGATCGCCCTGAGTATATAAGAGCTGTAAACGTGACATGATGAAGTTAAAACGAGCAGCAGATAAGCTCTTCTTTGCAGAGTAGAGCTTCTGAGTAGCGGTTAGCACGTCAGAAATAGTACGGGTACCAACATCATAACCTGCCTGAGTTGCATCTAAAGCACTCTGAGCTGACTTTTCAGTCTGCATGTAGGCACGTACAGAAGAAATAGCAGCCTGTACGTTGTTGTAGTTATTGTTAGCATCAGAAATCATAGTACGGTGAGCTAGTTCTAATGCCTCAGATGCTGCAACATAGCTGTGCTCAGCTTGTGAAACCTGTGAGGAAACTGCGCCACCAGAGAAGATAGGGATATTAAGAGCAACACCTACCTGAGCGTTATTGGTCTTACCCTCGGTAAAGCCAGCGCCTTCAATTGAGTAGTCATTGTCTACAATGCCAACAGAGCCCTTGAGGTCTAAAGTAGGCTCGTGACCGGTCATAGCAAGCTTAACGGTATCCTTGGCAATATCACGGCTTACGATGCTAGCTTGGAGACCTAGGTTGTTCTTCTCAGCCTCTGCGATGATTTGATTAATAGTCTTGGTAACTGGCATTGGGCTAAAGCGAGTTGCGTCGAGCTCATTTAAGTTAGTTACCTGGCGACCAATTAACTTACGAATCTCTTCGTAGGAGTTAATGAGTACGTTCTCAGCAGAAATAACTTCTGCAGTAGCCTGATCATAAGCAGCCTGTGCTTCAAGCTGGTCGGTCTCTGCAATCAGACCTACATGGAAACGACGGGTAGCCTCATCAAGCTGACGCTTTAAAGCAGCCTGATTGGCCTTAGCAAACTTAACGGTATCCACAGCGTTTAATACTGAGAAGTAAGCAGTGGAGACACGTAAGATTAATTGCTGCTGGGCATTGGCGTAAATAAGCTCCTGACGAGCAGCATTCTTAGTGGAGATATCACGGTTTACCCATGAGCTGTGACGCCAGATAGCCTGAGATAAATCGATAGAACCTGAAGTAGTGCTAGTGTTATATGACTGGCTATTGTTACCAGCAGGATCGGTACGCTTGTAAGTATAGCTACCAGTAGCTGACAGTTGTGGCAGTAGCGCTGCTGTAGCTTCATCAATAGCCGCTACGGCACGGTCTCTTTCAGCCTTAGCTTGAAGAACAACAGGATCTTTTTGATAAGCCTCGTTGTAGATATCTAAGAGATCTTCTGCTTGAGCACCTGAGGTAGATAAAACACCTGCTAGTGCCATTGCTAACATTCCGACTTTGAATCGCATTTAATAAACCCTGATCTTCAATACCATCAAGTCACAGCTTAGTGCACCTGACTTGATAAGTGACGTGCATTGTTACACTTGTTTGCACTACATGAGTCTAAGACTAGCCTATATTAATAATAGTACATGTCCCTTTGCTATGAATTAGCTTGGCATATGCATGCCACATATAGATGGTTTTAGCAGCTAAATCTTGCTAGTCCTTTAAGTAATAAGGCAAGTGGCCAATATACTAAGAGCCTATCATAAATCTAGCAGCTCGGATAACATTGGCAATTTAACACAACTTGCAGGTTAACCGATAAAACCCACTCAATCTATGTAATTTTGCACCAAATGGTGTTTTCTAGATGAGGTTGGCTAACTACTGGGCATGCTAAACCTTAAATCGAAACACATAAAAGAGGCTACACATCAATGTAGCTAAGACGCTCTAAAGAGTTGAATGATAATATAGTACAACTTGTTAGATAAAATTGTCCGATTTAATGAGTGGCATGTTAAGTCAACTTTTGCCAAAACAATATGAAAACGCCCTATATAAAGGTATTAACTGCTATATGAGCGTGGTCTATTCTATCATTTTTACCGACATTGATGTATGTATCTTGAGACAAAAATTTTGTAATTGCGAATGTTTACATGTAGCTGTAGCTGCAGCAGCTTATAACGAATATGTTGCCTAGGATTGAAGATAGAGGACGGGAGAATTGGTGGAATGTAGATATGGTAGGGATTTGTTGCTATTGACTAGATACAACATAAAGATATAAAAAAAGACCAGTTTAGGTCTTGAAGTATGGTGGAGGTATACGGGATCGAACCGTAGACCCTCTGCTTGCAAAGCAGATGC
>SAMEA103957795__coassemble_671_pt1 | contig 12981 bp, 7 predicted proteins | sample SAMEA103957795__metabat2_low_PE_026 | metagenome-assembled genome bin SAMEA103957795 (sample SAMEA103957795) | gut metagenome | biome: gut; material: feces | host: Canis lupus familiaris | collected 2014
GGTGTCTCTACTACAACAGTGCAGTACAGGTGTCCGCGTGGACGGTTAGAGTAAGTAGCCTTAATACCCTTACCAGCAAGTCTGAAGGTAGTACCAGTCTGAGTGCCTGGTTCAACAGTGATAGCAAGCTTTCCATCTAAGGTTGGGACAGTTACCTTGCCGCCTAAAGCTGCAGTAGTGAAGCTAATTGGTACTTCACAGTAGAGGTTATCACCGTCACGCTTGAAGAGCTTGTGCTCTGCAACCTGGATTACAGCAAGCAGATCGCCGTTTGGACCGCCATGCTGACCTGACTCACCAGCACCTGATACAACTACATGCTGACCAGTGTCTAAGCCGCCAGGAATATTAATCTTGACGGTGTGAGGCATCTTGATACGGCCTTCACCATGACAGCGCTTACATGGGTCAGTTACTACATAACCCTCACCCTTACAGTGCTCACAGGTACGCTGAATAGCAAATGGGCCTTGCTGTGAAACTGTTACGCCAGAACCGTGGCAGTATGGACATGCCTTTCTGCTCTTAGGATCCTTAGTACCCTCACCATTACAGTCTGGGCAAGTAGTAAGAGTTTCAATCTTGATCTCTTTAGTAAGACCTTGAACGGCCTCTTCTAAGGTTAAGTTAACTACGATACGTAAATCGCGACCACGAGATCTTACAGGGCCAGATTGACGACGTTGACGCTGACCGCCCATGCCGCCAAAACCACCCTCGCCGAAAATGCTCGAGAAGATGTCAGCAAACTCAGGACCAGCACCGCCAAATCCACCGAAACCACCAAAGCCGCCATCATCAGCACGAGAGCCGTCTACAGCAGAGAAGCCACCTGCATCATAGGCCTGACGCTTAGCTGGATCAGAAAGAACTTGGTATGCCTCATTGATCTCACGGAACTTCTCACCCGCATCAGCTTCTTTATTACGGTCTGGGTGATACTTCATTGCGAGGCGTTTGAATGAGCGCTTAATCTCATCATCAGTTGCGCCTTTCTTGACGCCTAACACCTCATAATAATCACGTTTTGTTGCCATGCTTATCTCGAAAGAATCAGTATGTGTTGCTCTTTAGTTGTAGCTTTAGGCATGTAGCTTAAAGCCTTTTCGCTGCACTGCAATCACTGCACTACTACATATTGCAAAAACTAAAGTGTGAATAACTTGTCATGCTTTAGCACTCTGTTGCCAAGACACAATGCCTGCAAAGCACTAAAGCAAGACCTAAACAGCTTTTAGTCAAAAATAAGTAAGCTTGTCGCTCAAATTAAGTTGCGTATCTTACCATCTTTTCTAGCTAAACAGGCCCAACCCCCTTGCGGTGGTTGAGCCATCTTGCTGTTTGCTATGACTAGCTAGTTACTAGCTAGCCATACGCTTAGATTGTTTAGAGAGGACAATTATTTCTTGTCGTCCTTAACCTCTTCGAACTCAGCGTCTACAACATTGTCATCCTGTGATGAACCCTGGTTAGCCTGAGCACCCTGATCAGCCTGCTGATATGCACCAGCACCAGCGCTCTGAGCACCGGCAGCTTGCTGAGCACGAGCTAAGATAGCCTGGAGTGACTCTAAGACGCGCTTCTCAGCTGCCTCAATGTCGTCCTTGTTATCGCCACGAACTGCAAGCTCAAGGGCGTTGATGTTACGCTCAACCTCAGCCTTGTCCTCGCCCTGTACGTTCTTGTCGTTTAACTCCTTACGTACAGTGTGGATGGTGTTGTCAGCGCGGTTACGTGCAGAAGCTAACTCTTCAAACTTCTTGTCTTCCTCAGAGTGCTGCTCTGCCTCGCGAACCATACGCTCGATATCATCCTCAGACAGACCTGAAGAGGACTGAATGGTGATCTTCTGCTCTTTACCAGTCTTCTTATCCTTAGCAGATACGTGGATAAGACCATCAGCATCGATGTCGAAGCTTACTTCAATCTGTGGCATGCCACGTGGAGCAGGCTCGATACCCTCTAAGTTGAACTGGCCTAAAGACTTGTTGTCAGAGGCACGCTTACGCTCACCCTGGAGAACGTGAATGGTTACAGCTGACTGATTGTCCTCAGCAGTTGAGTAAACCTGTGACTTCTTAGCAGGGATGGTGGTGTTCTTAGGAATCATGGTGGTCATTACGCCGCCTAAGGTCTCGATACCTAAGGACAGTGGGGTAACGTCCAGTAAGAGCACGTCGTTCTTAGCACCTGAGAGCACGCCACCCTGAATTGCAGCACCCATAGCAACAGCTTCGTCAGGGTTTACGTCCTTACGAGGCTCCTTGCCGAAGAAGTCAGCAACTAACTTCTGAACCATTGGCATACGGGTCTGACCGCCAACTAAGATAACGTCGCTGATCTCAGAAACGCTTAAGCCAGCATCGTTTAAAGCAATCTTAACAGGCTCTAAGGTCTTGTTAACCAGATCCTCAACTAAAGCTTCTAACTTAGCACGAGTGATCTTGATGTTCATGTGCTTAGGACCAGATGCGTCTGCGGTGATGTATGGCAGGTTAACATCGGTCTGCTGTGAAGAAGACAGCTCGCACTTAGCCTTTTCAGCAGCTTCCTTTAAACGCTGCAGAGCTAACTGATCTTTACGTAAATCTACGTTCTGCTGATTCTTGAACTCTTCAACGAGGTAGTTGATGATGCGGTTATCGAAGTCTTCACCACCTAAGTGAGTATCACCGTTGGTTGCTAATACCTCGAAAGTCTTCTCACCGTCGATCTCGTCAATATCAATAATGGAGATATCGAAAGTACCACCACCTAAGTCGTAAACAGCAATCTTCTGCTCGCCCTTAGCCTTGTCCTCACCGTAAGCAATAGCAGCTGCGGTAGGCTCGTTGATGATACGCTTAACCTCTAAACCTGCAATACGGCCAGCATCCTTAGTAGCCTGACGCTGTGAATCGTTGAAGTATGCAGGGCAGGTAATAACGGCCTCAGTAACTGGCTCACCTAAGATGTCCTCTGCGGTCTTCTTCATCTTCTTTAAGACTTCTGCAGAAATCTGAGGAGGAGCAAGCTTCTTGTCGTTGACGCTTACCCAAGCATCACCGTTGTCGGCCTTAACAATCTTGAAAGGCATGATGGAGATGTCGCGCTGAACCTCACCATCATCGTAACGACGACCGATTAAACGCTTAATAGCGAATAAGGTCTTCTCTGGATTGGTAACGGCCTGACGCTTAGCAGCATCACCCACTAAGATCTCGCCATCATCAGCATAAGCAACGATCGAAGGAGTAGTACGACGACCCTCGGAGTTCTCTAAAACGCGAACCTTGTCGCCATCAAGAACAGAAACGCAAGAGTTAGTAGTACCTAAGTCAATACCAATAATCTTTCCCATTTGATTTATCTCCGCTGTCAAAGCTGTAAAGAACCAAGGAGCTTTCAGAAAGTCTTACATCTCTTTGCTCTCTTAAAAACTCTAGCACTGGTCTTGCCGTACATCGTTTCAGTGGATGTCACGGTCATATCTTATGCAGAGCCTCTTTTAGCAAGCTGTAAGTCGTTGCCATAACTGACGAGGCTCACAGTGCATTTGGTTCTTGAAATTCTTTTCTTATCTGTTATTACAAGTGGGGTCAGTACATTTTGTTTTCAAGTACTGATCACAAAATTTTTTAAATTTTCTTTTGCACTTATTTACAAACCCCATAAACAAGGCATTTTAATCAGTAAAACTTTTGTAACTTAACTAGCATTTACATATTCCGCTGTTAACGTTCTTTTAAAGAAGAATGTCTTGAGTAAATGTTTTAAAGCTAAGTGTTAGCTTACTGATTCAAGCTGAGCATTATGAACAACCTTGTTCTTATCAGCTCTGTTAGATTATTTGGGGATGGGTGATCTTATTTTCAAGTGCTAAATAAAGAAAAAACCCTACAACCTGTATCTTACGAAAGATACGAAGTTGTAGGGTTTAGCTCATTACTTTGTAATGAAGCTTTTTAGTTATTAGTTGCCCTTAGCAACGATAACCATAGCAGGGCGAACCACACGACCATTTAAGGTAAAGCCCTTTTGCATGGTGTTTAATACGTGGTTGTTTGGAACATCAGTAGATGGAACCATGGACACAGCCTGGTGGAAGTTTGGATCAAATGGATTGCCAGTAGGATCAACCTGCTCTACGCCAAAAGATGACATTTCCTTTAAGAACAGAGTTAAGGTGTTCTCAATGCCATCAATGGTAGCCTTGGTAGCCTCATTGTTACGATCAGAGAACTCTAAAGCCTTCTCAAGAGCATCGTATACAGGCATTAAAGAACGAACAAACTTCTCTAAAGCGTACTTACGCTCACGATCAACGTCCTGCTCAGCTCTCTTACGTACGTTGTCAGCCTCAGCTACAGCACGCAGCATCTTGTCGTGCTCAGAGGCAAGAGCCATAGTTAGCTCGTGAACCTGATTGCTAAGAGCAGAGTTTTCGCCCTGGAGCTTAGCTACTTCAGCAGCAAGCTCCTCTGGAGTTGCATCAGTAATCTCTGCTTGCTGAACTTCTGCATCATTTGCTGCAGTTACGTTTTGATCCTCAGGAGCACCATTGGCATTGAAAGCTGCGCCTTGCTGTGGCTGTGCGTCCTGTGCCATTGCTGCATTATTAGCATAAGCCTGTGCAGCCATACGGGCAGCGATTTCATCACGGTCAGTGCTATTAGCCTTTAAAGTGTTGAGCGCATCCTGAACAGTCTGCTTTTCGTTATCTTGCATCTGCATATCCTGAAAAATGAAAAACCATAAACATACAGCGTCTAGGCTTAAAATAGTATCTATCTAGCTAAGAGCGCTTTGAACTAAACTGAACATTCTAATGAATGTTCAATGGCGCTTAGTTAACCCAATCACTAGAGCCTAGAGTGTATCTTACTTTTTCCTCAGCAACTTACTATTAAGACCGCTGAGGAAAAAGCAAGGCACTAACGCTGTCTAAGACAAAAGCAATCGCATAATGTTCTAAAAGTCTGCCCCTGTCAATTGACAAAAGTGACCCTGACGCTATCAAAAAGATTCTTAAGATAGATAAAACCATGCTGCTTCTTGCACTGAATATTAGTGCACTTGATTACATATGGGGGCTATTAAAGTATCTTTCAAGTGGCTATGGCAAATTTTTTCGTGCTTTTGATACAATGTGTGAACTTTTGCGTAGCTAAAGAGTCTGATTCAAGGAGATATCTAAGCATTCCCTAAGTGAAGTTAGGCTATAATCAAGCCTAACAACTGATCACACTCTTAATGAGCTGCCAGATCGATTACCCGCAGTCAACAGCTGCATACACAATAGCTGCCTGCAGTTATGGCATATGCCTAGAGGATGATTGTCCTTTACATGACTGCTGCTGTTAATAGAGCTTTGAGCCAATCAGCATGAGATTAAACAAGATTTTACTCATTGGTGCACTCACCGCCACTTTAGCCACCTTAACTAACGGTTGTGCCTATCGTTACGATTTAGACCAAGGCAACTTCGTTGAACAAGAAGCAGTCAACAAGCTACGTCAAGGCATGACTGACGATCAGGTACGCTTTATTCTTGGCACTCCAATGCTCACCGATCCTTTAGATAACAGCCGTTGGTACTACACTCAGCTGCATCGTCAGGGTTGGAATGATCCAGAGATTAAGACCTTAATCGCTATTTTCCAAGGTCGTACCTTAGTAGATATCCATGGCGACTTTGAAAAACCAGCAGAGTTCAACTCTGGCGTAAATAGCGTACAGAAGATCTCCTCTGAGGACATGGTAATTGCGCCAGCCAATTCACAGTAGTATTTTCAATGCCTAAAAGCTAAGCATTACTACCGTAGATTAATTCTAAAAGTGCCTGCGTTAACGCGGGCATTTTTGTATGCTCACCATACTAACTAATCAAGCTATTACGCTCGCTTCAATCTGACGCTAAAAGTGGTATCTTTAGTCTATTAGATGGATTACTCAGAGGGACGTTTCGATGAGATATGCAAAATTAACTCTTGCATCATGTGCATTACTCACCGCTAGCATGCTGTTAAATGGCTGCTCTATCCGTGATGAAACCTCTGAGGAGATCATGGTTGAAGAACAAGGCGAAGAGATCGTTTTAAAAAAGCCTCGTACTAAGACTGAGTTCTTCATCCAAAAGTGTATCGAATGTGCATCTGGCGATCTGACTTATCTTGATGAGATCGTTGAAACTTATAACAGCACCTTCACTAATACTACTGACTATCCGCACGGTGCATTTCTTTACCAAAGAATGAAGCCAACCCAAGCCTTTGAAAGCTGTGCTTTAAAAGCCTTGATTGAAGGCAACCGTATGCCTTACGACAACATCATCGTAAGGCCAAATAAGATCGCCCGTGTGGCTCGTTACTTCTACGCCTACAATCAGCCAACTCAAGGTGCATATTGGCTACAGCGTATCGTTAACATTCGTGGTGAGGTCAATGGCCTTGAAGTTGCTGGACGAGTCTTCATTCAAGACCCTCGTACTATCGGTATTGGCGTGCAACTCTTAGAGCAATCAGCCCGTCTTGGTAATCGTGCTGCAGGACAGATGCTCACTGGACTTATGACACCAGGATCACCGTATTACCAACAGCTGACAACAAATACTGCAAAGGACACTAATAGCTCTGCCTCTGCTCCTAATGCAGAAAAGGAACAAAAAGCTGACGACATCTCTGATATTAAGAATAATCTTGAAGCACTCATCAACGAACGCAAGAAGCAACGTGCCGCTAACGCCAAAGAAGCTAGCAATCTTATCTTGAGTAACCCACAAACAAGATCGGTAAACCAAGATCAAAACGCGCAACCACAAAGCAGCTCTGTCATCAATATCTTTGATACTGACAAGAGCCCTGCAAAGAAAGCTAAAGATACTACGGCTACAAAGTCTGAAGACTTTTCAGGTGCAACCATTACTAATGAATCTCAAGATGTAACTAATGCATCCAAAGAAACAAGCTTACAGACCAAGAATGAAGCTGCAATTAGCAATAGCGCCCGCCAAGATCTCAATGCTCCATCAAGTGTGAGCGTTTCAACAGAGAATACAGCACCAACAGATGCTTCTGAGGCACAAGATAAGAACATGCCAGATGCAACTGGTAAGAACATGCCTGATGCAACTGGCAAGAACATGCCTGAGGCTAATGCATCTCAAGGTTACGCAATGCCAAATGTTCCATCTGAGGCTGTCACTGAGGATATTCTTAAGAGCAACGAAGCTGAGCTAAACATTCCATTAGAGTTCTATGAGAAAGCACCAAAGAATAACTCATCTGCTGATAGCAAAGGATCTCAAGCTATCTCTCCAAAAGCAGATAAGGATATCAAAGAGGCCCATCAGCGACTGATTGAGCGTCATGAAGAGCGCCTTAAGCAAGCCAAAGAAAAAGCCGAAGCTGCAGCGGCAGCCATATCTAATCAGCAAGAGAGCAACTAATGCTTCACCATCTCGCCTTCAATGAGTAGCACCTCCCTCGTGCCACTATCTAGAGGCGAGATACATATTTATGTATTCTTAGCGCTTTAGTAAGCCAGCTCAATAAGCTCTTTATACTTAGCCACAGCCTAAAACGTCTAGGCGCATGCAATAGCTCTCTTTGCATTTACGCAAGGCTATAAGAAGCAGTCTGTTATCTAGCATTAAGCTCTACGAGAGCTGCCCATAAAACTATTTTTGCCCAAAACTCTACTATTTTGTCTTAATGTACTTGCAGATCTTGTCTTAATACTTGTTTGGATCTAAAGCGTGATGTACAACTGTATTTGTATACAGTGCTAAGCGGAATTGCGATGAGCTGGCGTACAATGTTAGGTCGGCCTCAATTTGTAATATCGAGGCGATTTTCGGCAAAACATGAGTGTATTTTTGTTGTCTAGATCAGTTGATCTAACTTAACAAGAACTTAATTTTTACCGCATATACTATGGCTTTTTAGAGCCAACGACACCCACTCAACTTAAAAAGTTAAGTTCCATTTTGCTAAAGCAAATCACTACAATCCTTTACACATACAACTTTTCAAAAGTTTAGTTGTAAACGATTCATCATTAGAAAAGTGATGCAACTTTAGATTGTGGCTCATGGTGTCTTATTTTTTTCATGTCTACAGGGATTGGTCATGTCAGAAGAAACTCAACTTGATTTGGTACCGAAGGAGCTATCTTGGTTATCCTTTAATGGCCGTGTGCTTCAAGAGGCTGCCGACCAATCTGTGCCACTCATTGAAAAGATTCGCTTCTTAGGTATCTACGCTAATAACCAAGACGAATACTTCAAGGTTCGTGTAGCTAACCTCAAGCGCCAGATCATCATTAACAAAGAGAATGGTTCTGGTCGTGAGAGTACTAAGCTGCTCAAGAGCGTACAGACTGTAGTTGGCTCCTATCAAAAAGAAGTTAACCGCATTTACCGTACTCTGGTTCAAGAGCTTGCCGACAACAAGATCTACTTAAGAGATGAGACTGAAGTTACCGAAAGCCAAAAGAGTTGGATTCGTAGCTACTTCCGTCGTCACGTGCTCAAGCACATCAATCCAATCATCTTCAATGAGCACATTGATCTAGTTAAGTTCATGCGCGATCAGTACACCTACCTGCTCGTACGCATGACTGGCAAAGATCATTCCTATGCCTTAATTGAGATTCCATCTGATGTAGTTCCTCGCTTTATCAGTATGCCTACTCAAGAAGGCGAAACTACCTTAATGTTCCTTGATAACGTAATTCGTATCTGCCTTGACGACATCTTCAAGAGCTTCTTTGATTACGATACCATCGAGGCCTACTCCATTAAGATGAACCGTGACTCCGAGTACGACCTGCTCTCTAATGTAGACATGTCCGTACTTGAGAACATGTCTAACTCCTTAAAGCAGCGTTTAAGCGCCATGCCAGTACGCTTTGCTTATGACAGAGCAATGCCTCCTGAGATGGTGTCTTTCATGACCGATGAGCTCCATCTGTCTGACATCGACTCTTGCATGGCTGGTAACCGTTACCATAACTTTAAGGACTTCTTATCCTTCCCAAGTGTGGGTCACTCTGAGGAGTTTGAATATCCATCATTAGCGCCAGTACGCTCAACTCAGTTTGACAGCTACATCAATGCTTTTGATGCTATTTCTGCAGGCGATATCCTGCTGTACTACCCATACTACTCATTTGAATACTTCACTGAGTTCTTACGTCAGGCTTCCTACGATCCAAAGGTTACCGCTATTCGTATCAACATCTACCGTGTTGCTCGCAATAGCCGCGTAATCGACTCACTTATCGATGCTGCTAATAACGGTAAGCGCGTCACCGTAGTGGTTGAGCTTAAGGCTCGCTTTGATGAGGCTAACAACATTAAGTGGGCATCTCACTTAACTGACGCTGGCGTTAAGGTTCTCTTCGGTCTGCCAACCTTAAAGATTCACTCTAAGCTGTGCTTAGTCTCCCGTAAGGAAAATGGTAGAACCGTTCACTATGCTCACATTGGTACTGGTAACTTTAACGAGAAGACTGCCAAGATCTACACTGACTTTGCTCTGTTTACTCGTGATGATGCCCAGACTCGTGAGGTATTAAACGTCTTTGACTTTATTGAGTACCCATATACTCGTCCACGCTTTGATAAGCTCTTAGTTTCTCCAATCAACGCTCGTCAGCGTATCTACGCCATGATCGATCGTGAGATTGAGAATGCAAGCATGGGTCTGCCATCCTATATCAACCTCAAGGTTAATAACTTAGTTGATGACGGCCTGATTGCTCGTCTTTACAAGGCATCTCAGGCAGGCGTTAAGATCCGCGCTATCATCCGAGGAATGTGCTCACTGCGTCCAGGCATTGAGGGCTTATCTGAGAACATCTTCATCACTTCTGTAGTTGACCGTTTCTTAGAGCACCCACGTGTCATGATCTTCTGCAACAACAATGATGAAGAGCTCTATATCTCATCAGCAGACTGGATGACCCGTAACCTCGATCACCGTATCGAGGTTGGTACCCCAGTATTAGATCCTGTACTGCGTGAACGCATCCGTACAATCTTCAAGATTCAAGAGAGCGATAATCAGAAGGCTCGTATTATCGATGCAGATCAGAAGAATGAGTACGTACCTTACACTCCTAATGCTCCAAAGATTCGCTCCCAAATCGAGATTCACAAGTACCTTGAGAATGTGGAGTTGAAGCTTACTGAAGCTTTAAAAGAGAAGCACTCTAGCGATGCCATGAACGCTCAGTCAACTCAAAGCAAGTCTAGCTCCGCTCAAGCACAAAGCAGCGATGCATCAAAGAGCAAGTCAAGCAAGGCCGACAAGTCTGAAAAATCAGATAAGTCAGAAAAGACAGAGAAGGCTGACAAGGCAGAGAAGGCAGACAAGTCTGACTCCAAGAGCTCCAAAAGCGATGTAAAGCAGGATAAGTCCGATAAGACTGATGCCAAGTCCTCCAAGTCTGACAAATCAGACAAGTCAGACAAGAGTGACTCCAAAGGCAAAGCGTCAGGCAAAGGCAAAAACTCCTAAGCCATAAGCAACACAAATTAACGATTGATTACCCCTCAAATGCCCTGTCCTAAAAAGACCGGGCATTTTTTATACCCCGCATTCCACTAAGCACACTCCTTCCTGTCCTTTAGAGCTTTAATGATGGGCGCTTTGACTTACTTGCTGCTTTAGCAGGCTTTTTGCTATTGAGAGTTGCATCTTTGTAGTCGAGCAAGATCGCAGTTGCCTCATGAGCGTTTTTATTGCTTGCATGCTCAATAAACTTATCGAGGCTTCTTTTGCTTTTGACTAAGCCATGTCTGAGCGCGGAGGCTAAAAACTTTATATTGCCGCGATCAATGGCGATCTCGAGAAGATCAGAGCGGTCAGCTGCCTTGATCTCGATATAGCTTAATAGATCGCTCAGAGCGCTCTCATCTGTCTTAAGAATAGAAAGCAACATTCCTAGATTGACCCTTAAACTACTTCCCTCTTCTTGCCGTGCTTTAGCTAAGGTCACGATGCTCTTTGGGTCGATCTCAATTGCTTGAAAGAGGAGCTCTTTTAGGTCTTTAGCATATTGCCCATAGCGAGAAGCGCTAAAGATGGTGCTAAGTGATGCGCCTTTACCTTTTAGGTATGTAGCAATCTTGCTCTCACCTGAGAGCAAGGCATATATGTACATACGATCTACAATCTCCACATAGGCATGTGGGCTTGTAAATTCTCGGATAATGCCTTGGTTAAATAAAAGTTCAATGCACTCTATGCGTTCTTCTTCACTCAAAGGTGTATAGCCTCGGATTTCAGCATTATCTGCTATGTACAAATGAGTGTTGATGGCAATATCAAACCTAAGTGAGCTGACAACCCAAAGATAATTATGGCCTGCAATAAATTCTTGCAAAGGGCTATGGAGGAATTTATTTTTGGGTGCTTTACAAAAGTTGTGGTTTTCTAACAAGCATCTTACCTTTTGTACGCCACCATAACGGCACGCCAAAGCTAAGGCCTGACCTCCCGAGTAGCGATTTTGAACCCAAACATCCTCAAAAAGACCATGAAAGTCAAAGTTAGTTGCAAGTGCACTTTGAACATCTTCAAGGCTGCCTCTTAAGATCGCCTCATAAAGATTTACTGAAGAGCTAAAACCTTTTTTAGGCAGTATCTTAGGCATGCTACTTGAAGCCCATATCTGCTCATAAAAGTCTTTAACAATCTTAAGGCTAGGGTTCTTCGCCGCGAGTGGGTATATATAAACCTCATCTAAAAGCAAACGTTTGATGCAATCTCTCTTATGCCATTGATCATACAGCTCAGGTTCAAACAGGTAACCCATAGCTGCGCTGCTCGCGCATTTGTCATTATCCATAAGCTCTTCTTGAAGCATAGGAAAACAACAAATCAAATTATCTATCTTGAGTTGCCGTTTCTCATTCGAGCTTCTTGAAAAGTACAACTCAAGGTTAGGGGCATACAAGATCACCAGTTGGCTTGGTAGTAAGCACAGCTGCTCTAAAATTTTGTCTCTTAAAAACGTCTCTAAGCTAATTACTTTAAACTTAGCATAGTGCTTGGCTAATGCTATATTAGGGTTGATTGTGGTTAACTGCCTAGGCAGCACCACCTCATCGACATTTTTAGACGGTACACTTAATAAGCAGCTTAAGTCTTCACTATAGAGTAAGCCATCGACATCTCTATAGATAGGGTTGCCTTGATGAACCGAATAGCGCTCGAGATTTGGCAGTCTGAGACCATCAAATAAGCCATAGGTATCTAAGCTATTTGTATTAGATTCGAATAATGCCGCAATGTGGCTAGGGATATAGTTATCGATATCAGACTTTATATAGATATTCGTAATAGTCTGAGTCTCATTATTGAAAATGAAGTAATTATCGTCCTTGTTTGCCTTTTCAAATCCTAAAAAGCTCTGCGGCAGATAGATAGATTTAATAGCTGCTGCATTCGAAAAAGTGCAATCTCTAGAAATGAACTTAACGCCCTCAGGGATCACAAGATCTTCATCATTGCCCAAACATGCAAGCAGTCGCCCATCTTCAATCTCAAAATCCATCTGCAACCTACACAATTTGCTCTATCACGCCAAATAACACTATTGCTGCACAATGATCGCCAATAGTCAAAATCTCGCTTACTAAAGATCTAGGTTTTAAAGCCTAGACTGTAAATTTTTAAAGCCTAGACTGTAAAATTTTGCGCCTCTTCAATAAGCTCAAGCGCTCGGTAATCATTAGCTGTAATGACATTAGCAAAGTCCAGGATCATGCTTGTCACACTCTTACATTGTAAGCTGCTAGCAACATTTGTGTCTATCGGCATCACTACATTGGGCGGTGCGAGCACTAAGGTTGTAATTTCGTAAAGCTCAAGCTGCTTAAACTTCTTGATTAAAGACTCACCTAAGCGCTCTTGTAAGATGTCTGTTTTGCAGTTAAAGAGGCCCAATACTTCTCAAAAACCTGATAAGTATGCCATTTAGGCAGCTACTAGC
>SAMEA103957795__coassemble_700_pt1 | contig 12614 bp, 8 predicted proteins | sample SAMEA103957795__metabat2_low_PE_026 | metagenome-assembled genome bin SAMEA103957795 (sample SAMEA103957795) | gut metagenome | biome: gut; material: feces | host: Canis lupus familiaris | collected 2014
CTCACACTACTCATGGCTAACTGAACAGCCACAATAGTTAGCCCTCTGTCTACTCTCTATCAAAAAGGCCCTCATTTTGAGGGCCTTTTGCATTTGACAGTGTTCATCAGCTGTCGATGCCAGTTGCGTGCTAATAGATCTTGGCAATCACGTAGTAAGGATGCCACGTGAGACGCACGCCCATCTTCTCAGTAAAGCGCTCTTCGTACTCACGCATAATGCGTCTTAGCGAGCCTGCGCTTAATGGTGTAGCTGCAATGCCGTTGACGCCAGTAACATGTAAGTGTCTAAAGAGCTCAACACTAGAGTTAAAGTACTGCAGCTCTTCATCAAAAAAGACCTGATAATCAAGCTGACAGCGCTCAAGCGCCTCAATCACCTTCTCTTTAGTAAGATAGTTTAAGCCCACATCAGTAAGCTCTTTAACCTCAGCAAAGTGCCCTGCATAAAACGATGAAAACGCAAGCACACTATACCCTTGTCCTAAGGTGGCAGCATCTTCTTGGGTAGCTTTTTTCTTGTAGCTTGCTAGCTCCTGAAAGCCAAGTAAGGCTGCAGCTAAATCTTCAAACCACTGAAACGATGCATTGCTGACAATAAGATCAAAAGATGATCCAAATACACCTGCAGCTGATCCAGCAGCTACTTCGCCCTCAGCTTGCTCATTATCTTGCGTCTTGGCTTTAGCTTGCACATGATCATGCACTTGGGCTTGCACATGCCCATGTGTCTGTGCCAGTTCGTGTTTTTGCGTTTGCGTCTTGAGCTTGCTAAGCAAGCGGGCATCGCCACAGATGGCAGTAAAGCTCTGCAGTTTATTAGTGGCTTGAGGCTGATCTGTTGCTTCGTGAGCTTGTGGCAGTGGCTGCCACTTACTTTTGTGGCCTTGCATGGACAAGATCTGCTGATCTCGTGTGATGTAGCCTTGCTCATAAAGATTGAGCATATTTTGCTCAAGCATCTGCAAGCTCAGATCATTTAAGCATAAGTCTTTGATGGGCAGCTTGCTTAATAGCTGTGTGGTGAAATTACCAGGGCCACAACCTATCTCGAGCACTTTGTAGCCATGGCTATCTTGGCTTTGGTGCTGTGCTTGTGCGTAGCATGTGGTATTTGTGCTTGGCAAATTGCTGCAAATGAGATCGATGAGGCGTGAGGCCATCTTACTTTGCATGACAGCATCATCGTAATAAGACGATGCTGCTTTTGAAAAGCAATCACGTACACGCTGAAAATCGACCATAATGAGTCTAATCCCGACCAAAACACAAGGACAACAAAGTTTGCGGTTAGGTATTACACCAAAATCTTAATAAGTTCGCAATTTTGAGGGCACGAATACCGTCTAACTATGACAAGCTACTTGCTATAAACAAAGCACAACATTAGCTACAACATACAAGCGGCATATCATAATAAAGACTAACTATCGCCGCTTTGCCTGACTCATAAGCTGCTTTTGATGCGCTCACTTAGCGTACTTTTTTGGGCAGCCTTGATGCGCTCGCTTGGCGGCCTTTTGGGCAGCCTTTGTGCAATGGCTTAGTGCCTTTTGAGCTGCCTTTGATGCGCTGGCTTGGCGGCGTTTTGGGCTGCCTACGAGTCTATAAATGTGCGAGGTTGCGTGTGGGGCAACGCTGTAGCTATTAGTGCTTGCAAGCTTCAGATGGAAAGCTTGTTGCTATAGTTATTGTGGTAGCAATATGTCCTTTAAGACAGCAGCGTTGAGGGTGCTTGGCTTTAGCAGAGCACTCATGAGCATGGCGCAAAAGTGCGGGGCTTTAACCTTGTAAATATCAAGGCCGTTGCCTTGGTACATGGTCCAATAGGCTTGCTGATTGCGCGGCATGATGATGCTATCTTCTGTAGAGATAATGGCAGCGTTATAGACAAGCGGAGGAGTAGCAGCGCTTTTTTCTAAAGATAACAAGGTGCTATCCCATGCCTCAGAGAGCTTGATATATGGCATAAAGCGCAGCTCGCTTTTTAAGATAGCCATATCGCGACAAGCAAGTGAGTGCTTAAGATCATCAAACTCACTGTAAGTACTTGTATCCTCTGCAAAGTTCACATTTGCCTGCACTAGCTCATCTTCGGTGCTAATTAAGGTGTTCTCAATAAAAGCATCGTACACAGGAGAGGAGAAGCGACGATAAGTTGGATTAAAGTTCTTTTCAGTGATGCCGTAATTGTTATCTACGCTAAAGATGGTGCCGTTAAGGGCTACGGCAAAGCTAATCTTTTCGCTTAAATGTGGCACCTTATCAGCAAGAGCACGGGCCATACGTACACCAAAGCTCCAACCAATAATTTCCACTTTTTCGTATTTAGCAACTACTGCTTCAAGCTCGCTAGTATCGAGTAAGTCCTGTTCAAATATAGAACAACGCGGTCCTAAAGCATCAATGTCCTTGGAGATGTTATCAGCATACTCTGCTGTCAAGTAGACATCTGGGCAGGTCTCTTTTTCAAGATCATCAGAGCGCAAAATCTGCTGCAGTACAGCAGCATCTTGGCCAAAGCCTGAGACAAAGAGACGCATGAGTTTGTGAGTTACTAGGTCTTGATGATTGAGCTTTACTAATTTCATACAAATTTCACTCACAATTTGATTAATTTTTGAGCTAAATACGCTTAAGCTGCACGGGCAACTTAAGTCCAACTTTCTTATATATATCGAGATTATTGCTAAATTGTTTAGGTAATTGCCAGTCAATTATCCTGAAAATTAGGCATTCTGCACAAATAGTGACATATTGCGCTTAACTAAAGCACTAATCAGCTCAATATCATCGATTCTTAAGTTGCAGTTTAAGCTAAGTCTCAAACGGGCCTTATTTTCTGGTACGGTTGGATGACGAATCGGCATAGCAAGAAGTCCGGCATCCTTAAAAATAGCATAAGCCTTTAACGCCTTTTGCGAGTCGCCAGTAATGAGCGGCTGAATCTGGCTTTGAGATGGACTAATACCTAACTCTTGCAAATTAGAGTGCAGATAGCCGCTAATCTTACGTAAATAATCGCGCTTGTAATGCATGGCATTAGCTCTAAGCAGGCCTACTACGTACATCGAGAAGGTGATATTAACTGGGGGCAGAGCCGTGCTGTAAATTAATGGGCGCATGAAGTTAACAAGATAGTCTTTAACCTCTTTAGAGCAGATTAAAAACGCTCCATGTGAGCCAATGGCCTTGCCTAAGGTGCCCATCAGGAAATCAACCTTGTCTAAAAGATTAAGCTCCTTACACAGGCCTAAACCATCATCGCCAAACAAGCCAAAGCTATGTGCCTCATCAACATAGAGTAAGACATTATCATAGCGTTCTTTGAGCGCCACAATTTCTTTGAGCTTGGCCTGATCGCCGTCCATGCTAAAGACAGACTCAGTCACAATGACTACACTTTCATATTCGTGAGCATGCTTTTGTAAAAGCTGTTCTAAGTGCTGCATATCATTGTGCGCATAACGTAAGGCCTTAGCCTCACTATGGAGCATGCCATCAATGATAGAAGCATGGCTAAGCTTATCTACTAAAAGTAAGTCATGCTTGCCAAACAGCGCCGATAAAACGCCACTATTAGCATCAAAGCCTGAGTTTAGGTACAGGCATGCGCGAGCCTTCACATCAGGTGCTTTATAGCCCGTGCGATCTTCTTCACTTGCTAAAGCATCATAATCGTTGATCTCAGAGCCACCCTTTGGCACACGCTTAGAAGCTCTAGCCTTAATCGCATCACTATCGTCATCATGGTGTAATGAGCTATTAGCGTTATTTAGATCTTGAGCTGCACTTTCGCGATGATCGTTAGTATCTAGCTCTTGAGTTACAGCGCCGGTAATCGGATCAGATGAGGCTAATTTAAGATCATCACCGACACCGTCAGTGCTAAAAGCATAAGCTGAGCTTGCTTGTGAGCAATTGCCTGAATCGCTATCAGCACAGCAGCAAGAGCCTTGCTTAAAAGCTTCTACTTCGTCCTTGGCTGCTTCATCGTATTTAGGAGTATTAGCGCTTGCTGAAACACCATATAAAGATGACTCATCCTCTCCATTAATGGATGAGAACATGGAGCCATTAAACAATGATGCAATCAGATCTTCAGCAAAGTAGTAAGCAGTGTGATTACCTGTTAAAAGACGGGAGCCAGTGGAGCCTGCACTAATAGCGCTGATGAGGAACTCCCCTGCAAATTGAGAACCCGAGCTCTTACTATCGAGCATGGTTTCAATAAAAGTGGTAAAGAACTTCGGATCGCGAGCAATACACAGGTAATCATTGCTTGATAAGTCGATATACGGCATGTTATCAAGCATGATATTGTCGCCTTGGAAAGATACGAGTGGCAGCTCGCGTAAATTGCCTGCAAGCTGACGAGCCTTAAGCTCACTTCGTAATCTCTGATAAAAAAGCTTACCCACTTTATTCTATGTCCTATGTGCTTAGCCTCAAAAGAAGCATGCGCACTAAACTTATATTGCCTAAACTACGCTAGAAAAATGTACTCCTAAGCATAGTTAACAAGTCTTGATCTATTGCCTCTTGCCTTAATATCAGGCCGTTAAGTTTCTTTAAGCTACATTCACTGAGCGCACAGTGACAAGTTCACATTGTCGCACTCTTGCTGCCTGTTTACTCTACTTTTGCAAAATGCGTAAGCAAAACGCTTATTTAAGCACTATTCGGCTCAAAATCTTTAGCAACATATCGTAGCTTATGCTTAGTAAAACTATCCAAAGCAAAGGCTTAAGCTAAAACTCTGTTCAATGTGTATACAACGCAAAATTGAACTGCATATTGCTTGATAACGCTAGTGTTTTGAACATTTTTGTAACGAGCCTTAATTATAGGGTCTGTTTAGCCTGCCCGCAATTATCTTATGCCTTGCTTCTTGCAAATGTTCATCAATACCCAAAGCGTAAGTATGCAAACGATTTGCGAGTAATAAGCTCATGCGACCTAAAAAACAGCAATCAGAAAGCAATAGCTAGCACACTCCTTAAAGACAAGTTAAGTATGTAAATTTGGCATTTGAGCAATTGATTATCTTACCGAGCGTCTACATTGCCTATTGATATATTAAATTGGCATATATAGGCAATCTAATCATAAAGTAGATAGCATACAATATCTGTCTTAGACCTAAGTTAGACTAGCTTAAAAGCGCTTAGATGATAAGCTTTTTTAGTGCTTTTGCACAAAGTGCTTCTGTTAGTGATGGCTATGCTAAGATGAGGGCCTTTTTAGAAAAAAAGGAACTATATTGATGCTAGATTCTTCTGCTAACAAGACTCAGGCAGCTACCTGCTGTGCTGATACTGTAGAGAACCACACTCACTGCTCTTGCTCTGACATGTCTCAAGACCATGCTCGAAGTACCGCAGGAGCTTCTAGTCAATGCTGCTCTTCTACATCAGCAAAGTCCTCTTCTACCAGCACCAAGACCGAAGCTAGCTCTACTTGCGGCTGCCATGAGGCAGTCGATGCATCTACTTGCGGATGTGAAGGCAAGATAACTGGCGATATGAGCGGTCTTATTGATGGTGAGTGCCACTTTGAGGGCATGTCCGATGAGGCTGTAGCCGCTGAGATCGAGCAGCGATTGGTAGCTGGTGGCAATATCAATGGTGCTGAGGCGCTCTACTGCATGGAGCGTATGGGCCTTGAGACCTTAATTGAGCTTAGCCACAAGATTACTTCACAAGTTGCATCAGCCCATGTCAGCCTGTGCTCTATCACCAATGTAAAGTCAGGCAAGTGCACCCAAGATTGTAAGTGGTGTGCTCAGTCTGCTCACTTTGCTACTGGCGTGGATATCTACGATGTAAAGAGCAAGGAACAGTGCCTTGAAGAGGCACGTCTGTGCTACAACAAGGGCGTCGAGATGTTCTCCTTAGTTGCAGGCGGTCGTAAGCCATCTAAGGTCGAGTTTGAAAAGCTTATCGAGATCATCGATTACATCAAAGAAAACCTGCCAATTAAGCTGTGTGCCTCTTTAGGCTTAGTAGATAAAGAGCAACTTACTGCGCTCAAAGAGCACGGTATCGAGCGCTATCACTGTAATTTAGAGACTGCACCTGATTACTTTAAGAACGTAGTTACCCGTCATACCGTTGAAGACAAGATAAAGACTCTGCTCGATGCACGTGATATTGGCATGGAGCTGTGCTCAGGCGGTATTATTGGCATGGGTGAAAACGACAAAGAGCGTGTAGAGCTTGCTCTTGCAGTGCGTCGCTTAGGCATTAAGTCTATTCCTGTAAACGTACTCCACCCAATTGCAGGCACTCCACTTGAGAATCAGCGCCGTCTTAGTGATGAAGAAGTCTTACGCGCTATCTGTATCTTCCGCCTCGTAAACACTGATGCTCACCTGCGCTTTGCTGGTGGTCGAGCTTTACTTAGCGATGAGACTGTTAACAAGGCTATCTACTGCGGTATCAACGCTGCCATTGTTGGCGATCTCTTAACTACCTTAGGCTCAGTAGTAGACGAGGATCGTGCTCGCTTTGCTAAGCATCACTATGATCTGCCTGACATCCCTGCACAGGTATCAGCTAAGGCCGATGCTCCAACTCTTCAAGCCTAATAAGCAAATCACAATTATCTCTTAGCAACATGCCCATAGCGAAAGTTATGGGCATGTTTGCTATTGAGGCTTATACAAGCTAGCTGCTTATAAAATCTAGCTACTTATAAAAGCTGGCTGTAAACAGCCCATCTAACGCAGCAGCAGCCCAAGCCATGAGCCATGCCCAAACAGCTATACACCCTGGCAATAGCCTATGCACCAAACAGCTATACACCCAGGCAATGGGCTATGCTTGCGTACTCAAACAAGATAAGCACTATAATCTTAGGCCATTAACAGTCGTCCCATACAAATACGACGTTGTGCAGCCTTGATGAGGCAAGAAGGTGTATGCTTAGTGCTCTATGTAGCTGTGATACAAGCTTTATAGACTTGCGAGCATCAAGAATTAATTTTTTGTAACCCAAACTAGACTAAGAAAGGAGATAGCGCCTAATACGTCATCAGACGTTATAGCGCTAATAATCTATGAGCGAGTTAAGTTACCTAACTGATAGCTTTGACAAGAAGCACTTGTGGCATCCATACACTTCAGCTTTAGACCCACTGCCTGCGTTAAAAGTTGTCAGCGCCCGCGACCGTACTTTAGAGCTTGTAGATGGCACCAAGGTTATCGATGCCATGTCTTCATGGTGGTGCTGTAATCTTGGCTACCAAATTCCTGAGATCACAGCAGCCTTAAAGCATCAGGTAGATCGCTTATCTCATGTCATGTTTGCTGGTCTTACTCATGAGCCAGCCATTGAGCTTGGCAAGCGTTTATTAAAACTGCTGCCAGGTAATGAGCACATCTTCTACGCAGACTCTGGTTCTGTAGCCACAGAAGTTGCTATGAAGATGGCGCTGCAGTATCAGCATGCTAAAGCTGTTGCTTATCAAGACAAAGACGACGCGCCATTTAACTATGCTTCCCGCAATAACTTTATTACCGTACGCTCTGGCTACCACGGTGATACTTGGAATGCGATGTCTGTGTGTGATCCTGCCGGCATGCATAATGTCTTTGGCTCAGCCATGCAACAGCGTCTATTTGCGCCTAATCCTCAAGCTCCTTTTAGCGGAAGCATTGTCTATTCACAAAGCCGCCCACAGCACGTCTCTTTAACTAAGAGTGAAGAGCTAGAATTAGTGCAAAAGGATCTAGAGAATCTGCGAAAGATGTTTGCAGAGCACTCAAGCGAGATCGCAGCCTTGATCTTAGAGCCAATCGTACAAGGCGCAGGGGGCATGTTCTTCTACTCTCCTGAGTACTTAAAAGGCATGCGTGCTTTATGCGATGAGTTTGATATCGTTCTTATCTTAGATGAGATTGCAACTGGCTTTGGTCGTACTGGAAAGCTCTTTGCTCAAGAATATGCTCAGGTAACTGCTGACATTACCATGCTTGGCAAGGGTCTGACTGCAGGCTATATGACCTTATCTGCAGTGCTGTGCGCCTCTAAGATCTCAGATGCAGTAAGCAAATCTGATCCATACGTCTTTATGCATGGCCCAACCTTCATGGCTAATCCACTTGCTTGCTCTGTTGCTTGTGCATCAATTGATGCCCTGCTCTCTAGAGATTGGTCTAATAGCGTTAAAAGTATTGAAGAGCAGCTTAAGAATGGTCTAAAGGAGCTTTCCTCAGCCTCATGTGTTGATGAGATCCGCGTCTTTGGCGCAATTGGCGTGGTGCAGATGCATGAGCGCGTCAATGTTAAGGCTGTACAGCAAGAGTGCTTAAAACTCGGTGTATGGCTCCGCCCAATGGGCAATCTCTTATACTGCATGCCTCCATTTACCACCACAAAAGAAGAAATGGACAAGATCATCGCAGCTATGTGCACCATTACACGCAAGATTGATGACGGATCCATCCCTGCCGTGCCTCATAGCGTCTCTTTAGAAGACAACCCTGTCTAAACAAAAGACCAAAAGAACGTATCGCAAGCTCTCAATGGTCTAGCCAAACCAATGGCTAGGCCATCAGGCATCAAGCTATGCGGCAAAAAAAGCATCTACTGTTATGCAACTAAATGAGACACTTATCTGATCAATCAGGCGTACTCAGCAGCATCTGCATAAAGAGTTAAGCATGTGACTAAGACAATGCGATAAGCCTAAACATAAGTAGTACTGCTAAGCAGCCGCCCATATTTTTAGAAGGTGATATCGTCGTAATCGTCGCTTACGTCCATATCATCTGCAGCGCTGTAGAAGTCTAAATTGTCTTGACGCGCAAAGAGCTCATCAAATGGCAGGCTTAACTGAATTGAAGTCTGATTCTTAGCTACAGTAGCAATAACTGGGGTTTGGCTAAAGCGCTCAATAAGCTTTAATGAATCACGATGAGCATAGTTAGCTTGATCGTAGTCATTGATAATGATGCCTGGAACGTTAAGGCCCATACGACGTAAGTAGAGCACCGCAAGAGTAGATAAGTTCATGGACTTAGCACTCATACGCACAATTGGCACCACGTTAAGACGCAGTCTGGAGATAATGTCTTCTTGTAAGAGCACCTCATTATCTTCCATGATGAGCGGAGAGATAATGTCACCAATGCCCTCTAATACCATGCAAGAGTGAGTAGCAGTATTCCAGCCAAAGCGCTCTTGGATTACCTGAGCATCGATGTAATTACCGGTCTTACGACCTAATAAATGCACTGGACCAGAGTGACGATAGATGTATGGGATCATCTCAGTAAGCTCCTGACCTGTTGGGACTAAGGAGCGGATTTGGGCGGCTTCACTTTGCTCAATGGACTTCACGCCAGTAGATGCACACTTAAAATAGCCTGGGTTTAAGCCTGATTGTTTGAGCGCTTTAAGTAACAAGGCTGAGATGTAAGTTTTTCCAGCTTTTGGCTCGCATCCGAGTAAGGCCACACCAGGCATATTAATCTCCTAAAACTATGTACGTATCTAAAACAGCACCCACATTTTACTAGTAATAGCGGTCACTTTTTATAAGCGAAAGCACATAAATCTGCTAATAACGGTACTAACTTTTTACTAGCAAGAGTACCTAAATTTGCTAAAAAGGCACTAACTTTTCACTAGCAAGAGCACTCAATTTTTACTAGAAAACGCGCTGAAAAAGCACGATTATTAACTTTGCTTTGTCTAACAAAGTTTGCTCGCAAGCTATTATTGTAGCAGCGCTTAATATCAAGCTGCTACAATAGCGTGAATCAATATCACAAAGGAAGAAATCTAATGGCCGACTATGCCCTGCTCCGTAAGCTTAATCTTAAGAACCCATGGCACCTTATCGCAGTTGGTTTTGGCAGTGGCTTAAGTCCTAAAGCACCTGGTACTGCAGGATCTTTTTTAGCCATGTTTATCTGCATGGGCCTCATCATGGCTCCTTGGTATGCAGCTCTGATCGCCGCAATTGTATTCTTCTTTTTAGGCGTTAAAGCCTGTAATGAGGCAGAGAAAGCTATGGGAACCCACGATCACGGCGGTCTAGTCGTCGATGAATTTGTGGGCATGTTTATTACTGTAATTGCCTTCCCTCAAGGACAGTGGCACTTAGCTCTGCTTGCTTTTGTAGTATTCCGCTTCTTTGACATCCTCAAACCATTCCCAGTCAACGTAGCCGACCGCAAGATCACCGGCGGCCTTGGTGTCATGGTAGATGATGTCCTAGCCGGCATGTACTCTTTAATCGCCTGCCATATCATTCTTTACTTTACTGGCACAGCCCTGTTCATTTAAGGGAAGCGCCAAAACCGTATACAGCTCTAGTAAACTTATAAACATCTTCCAAATACGGCAAAGGCACCTCATGGTGCCTTTTTGCTAATACAGGATCGGTAAGCCTAGCTCCACACAGAAACTTAGGCTACCAAGCTAAGAGCCAATAAAGCCACCTGCCTGACGGTTCCATAAACGAGCATATAAGCCATCTTTATTTAGCAGCTCTTCATGAGTGCCTTGCTCAACAATGGTTCCCTGCTCCATCACCACAATGCGATCCATCATCACTAAAGTGGATAAGCGGTGGGCAATAGCAATAACTGTTCGTCCTTTCATAATGGTTTCAAGATTATCTTGAATGATGTGCTCAGAATCGGAGTCTAAAGCTGAAGTAGCCTCATCTAAAATTAGAACAGGAGCACCCTTCATTACCACACGTGCAAGAGCAATACGCTGACGCTGACCTCCTGAGAGCTTAACGCCGCGATCTCCAACCATTGCATTAAAGCCCTGTGCTCCCTTTAAGTCTGACAGGTTTTGGATGAAGTCTAACGAGTCGGTCAGGATAGCAGCTCGCTCTAAATCCTCTTCACAAAAGTCTGAGCAACCGTATGCGATGTTCTCGCCTACAGTACGGTGCAAGAGTGCAGGATCTTGAGCCACCATAGCAAAAGAGTCATGTAGATCTTCTTGACGCAAATCCTTGATGTTGACACCATCGAGCAAGATAGCGCCAGACTTAATATCGTAAAAGCGTAATAGCAATGAAATTAAGGTGGACTTACCTGCACCTGATGGACCAACCACACCAATCTTCTCACCTGGTTTAATGTGCAGATTGATGTTCTTGATGATGTTTTTATCATCACGATAGCGGAAAGAAACATCTTTAAACTCGATATCACCCTTAACATCCTTAAGCTCATGAGGATGAGCAGGATCTTGAATGCTCTTTGGACGGGCAATAGTATTGATGCCGTCGTATACAGTACCGATGTTCTCAAAGATGGCACCGATCTCCCACATCATCCAACGAGACATATTGATTACACGAATGGATACAGCAATAGAGATCGCAATGGCTCCTGAGGAGATAGCGTAGTTTGACCATAAGAACAAGGCTAATGCTGCAGTAGTAATCAGCATAGCGTAGTTCATAAGCTGCACAGACACGTCAAACATAGTAAGAACACGCAACGCACGATATTCAGCCTTAATGTAGTCACTCATGGCATCTTGAGCATACTTACGCTCTCGACCACGACCACCAAAGAGCTTCACGGTGGAAATATTCACATAGCTATCTACGATACGGCCAACCATGTCAGAGCGAGTATCCGCCTGTGCTTGGGCCATGCGACGTAGCTTAGGAATAAAGATAAATACCGCGTTTAGATAGAGAACTAACCATACCATCAGAGGAATGGCTAAATACAGATCAGCATCTGCAAGCATCCACGCCATGGTCGCAAAATAAACCATTAAGTGGACCAATACGTCCATGAGCTTGAGTACCGAGGTACGCACCGCCATGGCTGTTTGCATTACCTTGTTGGCAATGCGGCCTGCAAATTCTTCGGTAAAGAAAGATAACGACTGCTCAAGCAGGTAGCGATGCACCTGCCAGCGAATCTGCATTGGATAGTTAGACGAAACCGTTTGGCGCAGCAAGAGCGAATGCAGCACTGTAGCTACAGGCAAAACAATGCCTGCCACGATCACCATCAACATCAGATTGGTGCCATGTTTATGAATGAATTCAGATGGAGAGGAGGATTGAGTCCAATCAACGAGCAGGCCTAGACAGATAAAGAACAGAGCTTCACCTGCAGCCATGCATGAGGTCAAAAAGGCAATGATGGCTAAAAACGGCCACAGACCTTTAGTGTAGAAAAGGATGAAACGAATCAGGCCCTTAGGCGGTTCTCCTTTGAGCGCAGATGGGAATGGAGGAATCAAATGTTCAAAAAAGCGCCATATTCGCTCCACGATAACCTCCTGCAAGAATAAATAAGCCTAAAGACACAAGCTCCAAACCTCATCAAGAGGCTTAACGAGCAAAGACATTAGCTAAAACTTGAGCAAAAACTTGAGCAAAACATTTGCCAAAACAAACGCACATGCTCAACTAGCATCAGCTCAAAGCTACAGCATAGTATACGACATGAAACATAGTCAGATTATAGGCAGATAGCATAGATTTTAGAATGCAACGCCCTTTAGCAACTGAAAAATCAAAAACATCCCATCAAAAACGCAAAAGGCAGCCATCTGGCTGCCCTTCATAATTAATCTTAAAAAGATCTTTGAACCTGCTCAAGAGAGCAGATGCTACTC
>SAMEA103957795__coassemble_781_pt1 | contig 11700 bp, 5 predicted proteins | sample SAMEA103957795__metabat2_low_PE_026 | metagenome-assembled genome bin SAMEA103957795 (sample SAMEA103957795) | gut metagenome | biome: gut; material: feces | host: Canis lupus familiaris | collected 2014
TCTCTTCATCAACGCTCATGTTACCTGACTCATCAGGCATGAAGCTGATTAAGCCCTGCTTGGTGAATAAGTAACCAACAGAACCAGTTGTACCTAAGTTGCCACCAAACTTGGTAAAGCCGTGACGAACGTCAGATGCGGTACGGTTACGGTTGTCGGTCATACACTCAACCATAACAGCAACGCCACCAACACCGTAACCCTCGTAAGTGATGGACTCGAGATCTGAGCCTTCACCGCCACCAACACCACGCTCAATAGCACGCTTGATAGTGTCACGGGTCATGTTCTGAGCTAATGCAGAGATAACTGCAGAGCGCAGACGTGGGTTTGCACTTTCATCACCGCCGCCTAAACGAGCTGCAGAGGTGATTTCACGGATTAATTTAGTAAAGATCTTGCCCTTCTTAGCGTCCTGGGCAGCCTTACGGAAACGAATGTTGGCCCACTTGGAGTGACCTGCCATGATGATTCTCCTGGATTACTTTTCTACGTCAGTGATGGCAATTGCGAGTTCTTGCAATGCTTCGTCAGAGGCTAAGTTAGGAGCCTCAGTCATTAAGCAAGATGCGGCAGTAGTCTTAGGGAATGCAATAACGTCACGAATGTTCTCAGTATGAGTGAGTAACATGGTAAGACGATCCAGACCAAAAGCCAGACCTGCATGTGGAGGAGCGCCGAAAGACAGAGCGTCGAGTAAGAAGCCGAACTTAGTTCTTGCTTCTTCTTCGCTAATACCTAATACGGTAAATACAGCCTTCTGCATTTCCTCGTTGTAAATACGAACAGAACCGCCACCTACTTCATAGCCATTGATAACCATGTCATAAGCATCAGCAAAGACGCTTAATGGCTGTTCAATTAACTGCTGAGGGGTTACACCAGCAGGAGCTGTGAATGGGTGGTGCATTGCGGTAAGACCAGCCTCTTCGGTGATCTCGAACATTGGGAAGTGAACAACCCATAAAGCCTTGAAGCCTGGGTTGACTAAATTGTGGTCACGAGCAGTAGCACAGCGCAGTGCACCCATGAAGGTCTGGCACTTTACAGTCTTGCCGCAGCCGATGAATACGATATCGCCGTCCTTAGCAGAACAAGCGTTAGCAACATTGACTAACAGCTCCTCAGTGACATGCTTAGCAAATGAAGACTGCATGCCTTCAGCGCCCTTTGCAAGCTCGTTAACCTTGATGTACATGAGGCCACCAGCGCCAAGCTTCTTGACGTAATCGGTATAGCCATCAATCTGCTTACGGGTAAGAGCAGCACCGCCTGGCAGAGCAAAGCCAACTACACGTGACTCAGCATCGTTAGCAGGCTCTGAGAGCACCTTAAACTCGCTGTCTTTAACGAGATCATCAAGTGACTTAAGCTCAAAGTCGATACGTAAATCAGGCTTATCAGAGCCAAAGCGCTCCATAGCCTCAGTCCAAGTTAAGACTGGGAACTTACCTAAATCAACATTCTCTTCTTTCTTAAAGAGGCCTACCATCATGTCTTCCATAACAGCACGCACATCGTCTGAGGACATGAAGGAGGTTTCAATATCGATCTGGGTAAACTCTGGCTGACGATCAGCACGTAAGTCCTCATCACGGAAGCACTTAGTGATCTGATAGTAGCGATCAAAACCAGAGATCATGAGGAGCTGCTTGAACAGCTGTGGTGACTGTGGCAGAGCATAGAACTTGCCGTGGTGAATACGAGATGGCACCAGGTAATCACGAGCACCCTCAGGAGTTGCCTTAGTCAGCATTGGGGTCTCAACGTCGATAAAGCCGTGCTCATCTAAGTACTGACGTACAAAGCGAGTTACGCTGTGACGCTTGGTGAAGTTGGCGATCATCTCAGGACGACGCAGGTCTAAGTAGCGATAACGCAGACGCTGCTCTTCGGTATTGTCCTGATTGAAGTCTAAAGGCAATACGGCGCACTTATTTAAAATATCAAGATCGGATGCATAAACTTCGATTGCACCGCTCTTCATATTGGAGTTTACCTGATTGTCTGGACGTGGCTTTACAATGCCAGTTACCTTGATGCAGAACTCGTTACGTAAAGTTGCTGCCTTCTCGTGTAACTGCTGATTGTCAGGCTCAAAAACTACCTGAACAAGACCAGTTCTGTCACGTACGTCGATGAAAATCAGACCGCCTAAGTCGCGGCGCTTGTTAACCCAGCCGCACAGGGTAACGGTCTGATCTTTTTCATTCAGACCGACTTGATCACAGTAATGTGAACGCATTGACATAGAATTTGCCTTTAGCTTGTAAAGAAAGAAATCTTTAAGTTCAGCTTAAATTGATGCTGTAATGTCACAAGCATCTCCATGCCCTTATTTTTCTAAGTAGCAAGGACTTGCACAACCACAAGATATTCAAGTGAACTAACGTCTTGCTAAATTGCTAGCAGCTTACGCTGCAAAAGCTTGCTCCTTGCCTAGCTTTGAGCGTTTGGGCAAGAGGCGCATGCACTAGGAGCAGCTGGAGTTGAGCAGCTTTCGTTCTTAAAAGGCTGCTTAGAGCTACCAAAGACGCCTACACCTTTCAGATCGCAGTTGGAAGCCGAAATAAGCTTAACCAAGGTATCCTTGTGACACTCTGGACACTGTGTTAACGGAGCGGCACTCATTGACTGTAATTTAGTTAATGTGTGACCACATTCTGAACAACGATATTCGTAGAAGGGCATAACAATCCTTTGCTGCTTGTTTAGTTGTATGCAGCTAGCAAGTAATCAAATGATTAAACCTGCTAAACCAATGTAATGTAGCGCAATGCCTCACTAGTAAAAAGGCTTTCACGATACATCTTAACGCCTCTGTAGCGCTCCAAAATAAGCCCTAACAGGACGCAGCTAAGCCTTAAATTATAGCCTTTTTGCTAGAAACTGACCACATATCAGAACATTGTTCACCAAAAATATAGCACAAAAGCCCTAATCTAAGCCATAAACGCGCCTTGACCGCACATGCACATGGCATCTCTTGGCACTATCTTGCTCTCAAGCGTGCCATGCATTGCTCTATTTTCTAGCTTTGAGTTGGCAATTGGCCGTCTACCTTGCTGTGCTCCTTGCAAACTCCCACTTAAGCTAGATGGTCTCTACATCTCCCTTATCTAGGCTTATGGGGTGTTACCTCTATAATTGCGAGGAGGTGCGGCGCATGGCTTTATTTAATGAGGCTATACAGTGTCGCTGCACTCTTTGCTGCACAATAAAATGCATGTGTTCCTGAAACACTATGGCACTCAAAGACAATGGGCAGCTAAAAGCTGCCCAGTCTTTGAGTTTGATTTTGCCCTAACGTCACTGTTCAAAGTGCATTGGGCAGTTTTGCTCGTTCCTAGTCTTGGCGATTAATCTTACGTGTAATGAACATGATAACGCCTAACATGATCACCAGTAAGACCGTAGATATGAGTAAACCAAGGCCAGTTACAAATACAATGACGTAAGTTAAGGCATGTCCAACAAGCTGAACAGCCATCAAGATCGCAGCAGCTTTCTTTACCTCAGTTGCTGAGTAGATATAAGCTGAGAGCATGCTAGAGGTAATGAGCGCAGCAATAATGTAGGAATTAAAGAAGCTCATATACTCAGCAAGCGCTAACAAGAACACATAGAATATGATGATCCCCAGACCGCAAATAAAGTACTGCAGTCTTGAGATCATGCGCTTGATGGATACCTCAATTGACAGCAAGGTCACAAAGACTATCATCATCATCAAGATGCTGTATAAGCAAATTGCCTCAAACAACTCATATGTTGTGTCAAAGTAGTTAGGCGAGAAATACAGCTCTACCTCATTGGTGCGATTGAAGTAGTTTCTAAACTGCCATTCATGATTAGAGTAGCGATCCTCATCATTATCCATCTTGTAAAGATCAAATAAAGTCTGATAAAGGTATTCATACGAGACAATATTGTCAGTAGTAAACTTCATCTCATAGCTAGTGCCTGCCATCTCAAAGAGTGACTTTAGCGCCTGACTATCATATTCATCATGTCCGATAGAGATTGCACTGCTAGATTGTTCCCCATCTTTTCTAGCATCGTTACCAAAATCTTTGTCAGTAGATGTAGATAAGATATTGGTACTTGAAATAAGCTTATCTGTCGATAAATCTAATGAAGTGGTGCCATCATCTTCTAATATTATATTTGAGCCACGTATATGCACCAGATTTGATCTGAGGATACCTGATTTATCTCGAATTTCTGGTTTGATGCCATTGCCTGCTATGAGCATAGTGCTTTGAGATGCTAGTGGTGTATACGTAAAGCTATTTGATCCCCTCAAAGAATAGATAAACTCATATGTAAGCTTAGGAGCACTATGTCTTTGAGTGCTATTGATAAGATCAAGTACCTCTTTTTTACTAAGTGCAACAGCAAAACCAGTAAAAGGCGACAAACTTACTGCCTGACGATCCACGCCAGCAAGCTTTAGCGTATGAATCTTGTCTAATGAACGATAGTCGCTTAAGTAGATGAGAACGTAGACAAGATTAGTGCGCAATTGATGTTCTTGCAAAAAGCTAATTGCATTAATATCAAGCTCTAGATAACCCTTTTGTCTTACATAAGCCTTGTATAGACCAACATCAAATGGACCTTCAGATACGTTATAGCTATCAATACGAATTGAGCTCTCAGCCTTGCCTGCTCCTCCAATGAGCATACCGGAGCCATACTCTTTGTACTTGCCGGTACAATCGTCTGAATCACACTTCTTTGGCACTGCAGCAGGAATGGCAATAACCGGATCGGAAAGCTTTTGTATATCACCCCAAACTTTGGTGTATTTGTCTGCAACCTCGCTATACAAATAAGATCGCTCTGATTCAAACATGTACAAGATATTGCCGCACAGCAAGAGCAAGAAGCCAAGACCAAGCAGAGCAAAGATATGCCCTGTGAGTTTCTTACGCTCAGGCACTCTTAAGACATCATCGCCCGCACCAAAGCTACCAGAAAAGATCTCTTTCATCTTTTCCTCAAATCCCTTGCGCTTCTCATCTTGCATCTGCAGTGCAGCCTCAACCTCAGATGCCACTGCCTTTGCATCCTCTGATGCCTGAGCTGCTTGCTTAGCAGTTGCGCTTGCACTGGCATGCTCTGCACTTGCGTCTGTGCTGGTATCCTCAGTAGTTGCGTTTGCACTGGCATGCTCTGCACTTGCTTTTGTGCTGGCATGCTTTGAAGCGTTGCCTTGAGAGTGCACAAGATCACTGCCTTTGGTTTGGGACTGATCGTCTGCAGCATCATGAGTTAAGGTTAAGTGGGGTGGTGCACTATCTTTGTGTGCCTCACTGCTGCTATTAGCATTATCCATAGTGATGATCCTAAAGCCTCAAGAAATGTAATTCACAACCAAGCTATAGCCCATCAGTTAAATGCATAGGCATTATCTGATGGACTTTGAAGCTTGTTAGAAATTAACCTTAACGTTAATGCGACGGGTAATGTACATGACGATACCGAGCATGGCTATGAGCAAGATGGTACCCACGAGTAATGCATAAGCCTCGATGTGCACAATGGCAAAGAGTACGGCGTACATAGCTAGCAGCATGATGCATACTGCTAAGGCCGAGCGCTTAGAGTTAAGTGCGGCTTTCAAGTACAGCGAGATCATTACCGACATCAAAAGTGATGCGCAGATATAAGCAAAGGTAAAAGAAGTGTGCTCACTTAAAGCTAACAGCACCATGTAGAACATGATGAGAGCTACACCAATGACTACGTATTGAGCTAATGACACCATACGACTCATCACAATCTCGCAAGCTAAGACAGTTACAAAGCACATGGAGATAAAGAGCAATACGTACTTAGTCAATCTATCAATTAAGGTGTAGAAGGTGATGGAGTTAGAAAAGTCTAAGCAATAAGAGTCATCACTGCTAAAGAGATATAATTTTTCAGTATCTAACACCAAAGGTAAAGCAGTGGCGATGTTGTTTTGTAAGTAGGTTGCACTAAAGGTCTTTTCATCAGAGGTGCGTTCACTTGGTAAGAATGATCCAGTATATGAAGGATTAGACCACTCACCTTTAAATGCTGTGGTTGTTGACTGGCCTAAAGGTCTAAATAAGAGCTTTTGAGAGCCACGTAATACATACTCCACTCTATAACGTACCATGCCAGGATCTGTTGCCTTGCTCATGCGACCAACGGTAGCAACTGCAGTATTATCCTCATTTACGCGTTCTGCATCTGCATCAAAGGTGTTCTTGAGTGCAGGAACATTAGAAGCAATTGATGAGGAGCTTTGCTTAGATCCTTTGACAAGATCATGCTCAACTTTGCTGATATTAGAGCCAGCTAAGATCTCTTCAATATCGTCTTGCAATAAAGTGACGCCAAAACCATTAAGGCTATTATGCTTAATGCTCTCAACCATATAAGCCTTACCATTGAGAGTAATGGACTTAATATCATCAATGGCACGAGAGTAGGACACAGGCACAAAGAACTCAACTGCATTCAAGGACACTTTGCGTGAGCTATTATCTGAAACTACATTACCAATGGCTCTAGCAAGATCAATATAGCCCTCTTGCACTACAGTAGTCTTGTATAAGGTAGCCTCATAATTGCCTCTATAGCGCTTTTCAAAATCGATATCGATTTGAGAATCGCTTTTGCTGGCAATAGCCATAAAGATCTTGTCTTCTACCTTAATCTTTTTCTCGTCACTGTCATCTTCGACCTTAAATAAAGAGCTCACATCCATATGCAACAGAATGTTTGGATCACCAAAGTGCTGGCTATAACCCCATGGCTCCACAATTGAGTCGACCGCATATTCTTGGTTATCCATACGATCATCGAGCACATATGTAAAAAAGAGGGTTGGGATGAGCAGCAAAATGGAAATGATAGCAATCATTAAGATATGCATAGAAAGGTTTGATGACCACTCACCACTCTTAAGTGCCAACAATCCCTTGGAGTTAGCATGGCCTGCACTTACATCAGCCCCATGCGCTGCACCACGGCCCTGATTGCCCTGAGCATAACCATTATTCATGGCAGCGCCATTGCCCTGATTGCCCTGATTGCCCTGATTGCCCTGAGCATAACCATTATTCATAGCTGCGCCGTTAGCTTGATTGCCCTGAGCATAACCATTACTCATAGCTGCGCCGTTAGCTTGATTGCCCTTAGCATAACCATTATTCATAGCTGCGCCATTGGCATAGTATTTACCATTGGACATAGCCATGTTGCCATGGTTTGGATATTGGCCCATGTTGCCTTGCTGACCTTGTTGGTGTGGCTGCTGATCCATAGTGCTATGCTGTCCTTGCTGCGGAGCAAATTGTCCCATTGCGCCTGGCTGCTGTAGTTGCTGTTGCTGCGGCTGTTGTGGCTGCTGGCCCATACCCCACTGCACTCCCTGCTGAGCTGTATTGGAATACTGATTTAGCTGACCTTGCTGTGCTTGCTGATCTTGAGCTACATATTGGCCTTGCTGTGCTTGCTGACCTTGCGCTACGTATTGGCCTTGCTGCACTGGTGGATTGCCCTGCGCATACATGCCGCCTTGATTGTCCTGTGCTGAGGCGTGCACTGTTTGGCCATAGGCTTCGGCTCCTTGGTCTTGGCCTTTATTTGTGCCTGAGAGGTTATTTGTATTCATAGTTTGCTCATTGGTATGAGTGGATTGATTGACTGGTGAGGCTTCTATGCTTTGCTCATTGAGCTTGCTTGTATCACTAGATGCTAAGAAGCTATTGTCACTTGAGTGTGATTGAAGCTGAGTGTCTGAAGAGTGTGATTGTCGCTCAGTGCCTGATTGTGCCTGGCTTTGAGATGAATCTTCATATTGATCTTTTTGCATATACCCACCATGTACCTTTAACGTTAAGGCATGTCAGCACAGTATTTGTAGTACGAGCTGCACTCTACGTATATTCTAAAGTATTGGCCAACTCGTATTTTGCCTACTAACTAGACTCATCTAACGCCACAGTTAAGTAAGCATAATTAACAGTGTGAACTGTTAGTTGCACTAAGTTTTGATGCACTCGCAATTGCTACTTATATGCTACCTGAACTTGCTGTAAAAAACCTCAAAGATGCAAACAAATGCTTCTTTACATATGCAGCTCACAATTGCTTATGCTTTGACAGGATGCTTATCTTTGCAATGACTAATACTACTATCAGTGATAGACTTATTTTGGTGCACTGTGAGGCATAAAACTGCTCTAAACGTGTATGCAATCCTGTATGTAGGTCAAAAAGCAATGATTTTGCCCTATTAAGGGGAGTATGCCCTATACCGTAGCATTCAATTGTAGTTTTTGTGATTGTTGCTCACATTTGTGCAACAAAGACTTATCTTACTAAAAAGTCCGCTAAAATATGCCTATTCTTAGTTTGGCTCATACGTGTACCAAACTTTGTATTAAGCTTAAGCACTTTAGTTTTATACTTAAGTTAAGCATATATCACTTAGTCTCAAAACTTGACTAGAGGCCATAGCATCACATGCCGCTAGCAACTAAAGAGGCTTAACGTCAAGCATGAAGGCAAGTTTAGCTTTTGGCTTTTTAACTTACCTAACCTCTTGCTTGGCTCGTTACTTAAATGAACTTTGTTCATCTTTTTGGAGAATTTACATCATGGGAAACCTAAATAAAGTATCAGCATTGGCGATGGGCGTGGCACTGAGTTTAAATGTGGCACATTCTCATGCTGCCGAAACTGCTGCCCATGACCCTAAGGTTCTCCGCGTAGGCTGTGATGCCGCCTTCGCTCCATTCACCTACACTGATGACAAGGGCAAGCTCATTGGTTTTGACGTTGACTTAATCAATGCCATTGCCAAAGAGATGGGCTACACCGTTGATATGAAGGGCTATCCTTTTGACGGTATTATCCCAACCTTAATGACCAACAACATCGACCTTATCATCTCTGGCTTTACCATCTCTCCAGAGCGTGCTGAGCGTGTCGACTTCTCTGACCCTTACTACCGCTGCGGTCTTACTTACTTAGTTATGAAGGATGATGCTAAGAAGTATGACTCTTTTGACAAGCTTGAGAAGGCTGAGATTTGCACACAGATCGGAACCACTGGTGCTTTATACTTACAAAAGACCATGGAAAAGCCTGATTTAAAGCAGTTCAATACTCCACCTGAGACCTACTTAGAGCTGCAAAACGGCGGCTGTGATGTTGTGGTAAACGATCGTCCAGTTAACGACTTCTTCTTAGCTCAACATCCTAAGAACAAGGAATTCGTTGTATCCCGCGATATCGACTCTGCTCAGAGCGAGTACTATGGTATCGCTGTAGCTAAGGGCAACAAGGAGCTCCTCTCTGTAATTAACGAGGGACTCAAGCGCTTAGTTGAGAACGGCGAGTTTGGCAAGATTTCCACCAAGTGGTTCGGCTACGACATGACCGATGACTTAAAGAAGCACGCTAAGGAAATCTCTACTCTCAAGACTGCTAAGTAAGAATCACTATCTTTAGTTAAATTACCTCGCAAACTATTAACAGCCCTCGCCTAGTGCGGGGGCTTTTAGTTTTAGCCTAACTCTTTGCCATTCCCTTTAGTTTGAGCCACACTCTTGCCTTTTTTTTAGTTGGAGCCCCACTTTTTGCAATTTCACTGAGTTTTGCAAGCCTCTTTTGGTGCTAGCTTTATGCTTTATAAGCGCAATATCTCATCTTGCTTAACCAATGCATTACCCCCATTACCTTAGTGCCAGCTCTAGGCTGTTGCTTTGCTGTGCTTGATTAGTGGTGCTGCTTTGGCTTTTGCTGGGCTTGGAGTGCTCGATACGTGGCGATGCTATGGCTTGGCTTGGAGTGGCTATTTTGGTTCTTTTTTACACCTGACAAAGGTCTAGCAACTATGCATGCTACAATTGCTGCACAAAATAGTTAGGTCATTTAGGTTGTGTGCTCAAATAGAGGCACTTTTTTAAAGTATTGCGAGTAAATTAGGCTATAGCTGCATAAGATGATGACAGCATAGAATGCTTGCGTAACTACCTAAGCTTGGTTTGTCAGGGCAATGCCCTTGCTAAGACGTTTGACATAGGCACGAAGATGAGCGATCAACGCGGAAACTACGGTTCAGGACAACAGCGTAATCAGAACGCTACTCCAAATGGTTCATACGCCAATTATCAGAACAACAATGCCCAAGGTAGCGGCGAGTACGGCTCACGTAACTACGGTTCTGCCAATAATCGCTATGCAGAGCAAGGTTATGTAAATCGCAACAACTACGCTGGCGCTGATAATCAGGGTGGCTATGGCCGTGGTTATAACAATAATCAAGGCGCTAATCGTGGCTATGGTTATCAAGGTGGCCCTGGCAATTACCAAAATCAACACCAGGGCTACACTGCCAACCAAGGTCATGGCTTTTCCCAAAACCAAGGACAAGGTTTTAATCAAAATCAGGGCTTTGCACCTAATCAAGAGCAAACTATTCAGGTGCCATGGGATAAGTATGAGCTCAAAAAGCGCTCTGATCACGGCCCTGTGTGCAATGTAATGCTCACTATCGGCTCATGGATTACCTTTGCTCGTAACTTCGTTTTCAACATTATCTTCTTACTGCTGATGTTCTTTGTCTTTGGCGGCTATATGGCCGTGCAATCACTTAAAGAAAACGGCATCTCTTTTTCATCCACTACTGCAGATCAGATTAACGCCATTGCAGATAAAGCTGAGGTACTCTACTTTGACCTTAATGGTCCAATTAGTGAAATGCCATTTAGCTCCTCACAGATTGATGTACTGCAGCGTGAGTTAGAAAGTGCTTTATACGGCAAGATGAGCCATGAATTAGTGGCTATCGAAAAGGCATTAGAGCTTAGTGCTAATGACTCTACCATTAAGAAAGTCATCATCTCAGTCGACGGCATGAACCCTGTGTCTCTGTCTGTGGCAGAGCGTATTGGCAGTGCTATGGAATTAGCCAAAGCAAAAGACAAACGCGCTGAGGGCTCTGACTTTAGCCGTGAGGTTGTGGTCGTTGGTACTACCATCTCTCAGTCAGCCTATGCCATTGCAGCCCATGCTGACAAGATTGTTATGGATAGCTTAGGTGAGGTGGACTTAAGAGGTATTTCCATGACCTCACTGTACTTTAAGGACATGCTCGAAAAGGCTCAGATCACTCCATATATTTTCCGTGCCGGCCATTTTAAGAGTGCAGTTGAGCCTTTCATGCTCAATGCCATGTCTCCTGATGTGCGTCGTGAGTATCAAGCCATTGCCTTTAAGTCATGGGATATTTATAAAAAATCCATCGGCGCTCGTTCTAAGATCGCAGTTAAATCTCGTGAGATCTTGCCTGAGGCCAATATCTATGCTCAGTGGATTCGTCGTTATGGCGGCGATCGCGCTCAGCTGCAGCTTGCTCAAGGCTTAGTTGATGAGATTATGCCACTCAACCTCTACTACGAGGAGCTTAGCGAGCAGGTCAATGCCGATTACGATCGACCATATCGCCCTGCGATCATTACTTACCAAGATTATCTAATGCGCCACCATGCGCTCACTTCAGATAAGAAAGCCGGCGCTCTTTCTCAAATCGAAGTACGTCCTGCAGCAATCATTGGCTCCATGAACTCCATCATGGCCAATAGCACCTCAGTAAGCCCGCTATCATCAGCTGCAGCTACACTTAGCAAGAGTACTGATGTTGCTAGCGCT
>SAMEA103957795__coassemble_989_pt1 | contig 9815 bp, 5 predicted proteins | sample SAMEA103957795__metabat2_low_PE_026 | metagenome-assembled genome bin SAMEA103957795 (sample SAMEA103957795) | gut metagenome | biome: gut; material: feces | host: Canis lupus familiaris | collected 2014
CCTCGCCAACTTCAATAGAAGCAGTAGAGCTAAGAGCAATTGGAACAATTGCGAGGTACTTGGTCGATTTTACGGGGGTTAAATTTAAAAGCTAGCATACATATTATAAACCGCATGTTTATCGAATTTTAAGGAAACATGCAATTGCTAGGATTTAACAAAACCACACTGATTCTTAAGAAGGTAAGTCTGTTGGGAGATGCACTATGATTATTCCAACAGGTTGTCTTATCCACGTTGTAAACAAGCCAGTGTCAGCTCGTTATGGTATTCCAACTATGTTCGACATGCTTATAAGTGATGAGCTTCAAATTGGTTGGAACGGCATTGAGCCAGTGGTAATTGTGACCTTCAATGAGAGGAGAACCATATGCAAGGTATTTGTTGTTGATGGGACTGGTTATACTTGCTTTACAAGAAAACGTGCAAGCGGTAGGTTTCAGTACAAGTTTAACCCTGAACTAATCCCATCTATTATAAGTGCTCGAGCTTTAGACAGACTGCTCACACATGGAAGTCTATCTACGAAAGCATGACCTTAGCATTACAAAATACTCAAGGAGCCTAGTGGCTCCTTTTTTTATTTTGTAAGAACCGATGTTTAGTCGATGGGCATTAGGCTGACAGCCTTATATATGCGATTTCTATATATGCTGTCTCTATAACATACAAAAAAGATTTGTATGTCAATAAAATAAAATCAATAGACGTGAGTGATTTTTGGCAGAAGTGTGAAGTGTACACTTGCCAATTCTTGGTGGAATATGTGAGGATTAGTGTTGGCTTTTTTTTAAGCCAGTAAAATTGGTCTAACTTTATTTTGGTTGGCAGAAGAGAGCCGGATTTTAAACTTAGAGCGATCTTAGTTTAATGAAGGCAGCACAATGTCATTGCACTGCCCAGCCAAAATAAAAAAAATCCATTAGGCGTATTATATGAACAAACGTTCCAAAGATCTAGCAAAAGATCGTCAAAACCAAGATCTTGATCTTGAGATCACCACAAAGCAAGTCTCTCAAAACACCAATAAAACCGCTTTAAATAGCGGTTCTGCACACGATCTTTACTGTGATCTTAAAAAAGATCAGAGATCAGAAAATTCTCACGATCCTTGTCTTGAGATCTCAGATAACACTGAAAAAGATCGTAGCTCTGATCTCGATAACACAAAAGATAATAGCAAAGATCTCAAACACAATCAGGCTCATGAGTCTGATTCAAATGAATTAGATAGTGCTAAAAGATATCTTACAGAAAACCAAAAGCTTCGTAAGCATAATCATGAGCAGACCATTGAGCTTAATGAGCGAAAAAGACAAGTAGAGCAGCTAGAGAGCGAATGCCAATCAAAAAACAACACTCTAACTAATGTAGACACCTTAGCCGTCAAATTCTTTGCTGGTCTTAGGAAAATTTTGCCTGATCAAACTATCTCAATTGCAAAAGACTTTACCTTTGGTCTAGCTAATGGCACCATAAAGACGTTAGACAACGCCTTTAATGAGTTATCAAACATTATCGGGACACTCAGTGACTGCAGACAAGCAGCAAACCTGTCGGCTCTAAATCTTTCAAAAAGTGAAAGAAGTAACTCAGCTGCACCAATAATTAAGGTATTGGATCGTGATGCAGACAAGCCCGAGGACTCATTTACAACACAATCATCAACAACTAAGCAAAATCAAAAGAATTCACTCTCGAAAGGCTCTGCTGAGAAAGAATTTGGCCATAACTGCAAGCTGGTCAAAGAGATACACGACGAAATCATTGAGAAGACTGATTTTGGAAGGGGACTAAAAGAATACCAAGAGGCCAATCCGCTCTCTAACCAGCAATATCAGCTCGGTGACTCTAGAAAAGCTCACAAAATTAACCAAGATTCTCTGTTTAGTCTTATTAAGCAATACGTTATCCCTCATTGTTTGGACAAGTATTCGGGTGACAATAAATCTTCTAAGTCGCACGACAAGTCAAAACATGTGGACAACAGAATGACGGTAAAGCAAATAGAAAACACCAACTTCGTCATACATGCTATAACCAATACATTTAATGGCTACTGTAAACATTGCAATCAATATACAAAGCTAAAGATAACTGACATCAAACAATATAATACTGTCAACGGCACGTGTTTTGGCAGGGGATTTCACTCTTCTGCAAACCCTAGCTATCACATTGAGTGTCCACGTTGTCATGAGAGGTACTCCATGAGCATGATCGACATGAATGTGCCTAAGTCGGTGCTTGCTTCGTGCACTGACTACTCCAAAAAAGATTCATTAGTACTTCCTAATGATACAAAAGCAAAATCATCTGGCAGTGAAGAAAGCTTGGATAATGAAAACACATTTTGCAAAGATCAGTTCACTCCGGAAAATGCGTTTTCTAGGCTTAAAAATGCTCCTGACAATCAAAGATATACAGTAATACAAAGTGAATTAGGCAAAAGAGCATCTGATATCAAGAATCAGCCTCATACATGTGTAAGCATATTTGATAACTTTATCGATTTAAGCGACATAAAAGCAGCAGAGTTATTCCCTGTGTTTAAAGGCAGTTCTACATCCATAGGACTATTCACAGAGGCCATGGCTGCAACTAGGGACTATACAAGTACATCACGCTTTCATAAGTCAAAAGTAAGCCAAGCGGTAGAACAGTACATCATCTCACGAAGCCGTCTAATGGAGGTAATGCCAATTTTTTCGCGTGCATTTTGAAAGGAGTTGCAGAGCAGATCCATCAAGATATTATTGCAAGCGCTGATGTTGTTGGCTGCGATGAGACTCATACGGCAGTAGTGGAGGCAGGTAAAATTAATGGCGCACGCTCCAAGAAATGCTACATCTGGGGGATGTGCTCCATAGATGTATGTGGCGATACCAAGGTTTACTATGAGGCCCATGATAATCGTACTGCCCAAGCCTGCATGTCATTGATTGACTACAATAGTGATGAGGCTGTATTTAAAGCGGTAATTACTGACGGATATAGAGTTTATATTAACGTTTTTGAGTCTATGGATGGCAAAAAGAGAGTGCATGCGTGCTGTTTTGCTCACTGGAGAAGAATCTACCGTCAATACTTAATTGAGCGAGACTGGCTATCTTTATATGACCAGCTACTTACTACCTCAAGCAATACAGAGGAGTTCTTTTCCAACCTTGAAGAGATGGTGCTTAAAGGGCCTAAAGATGACTATTCTAACTTCATACTTGCTCTAACTATCTATCACATCATCAATCAATTATTTGTAAATGATGCAAACTTACTTGCTTCACTAAAAGGTCATGAGCGTAGCGAGATTCTGAAAGCTCTTGATAAGATGCGTAAAGAGGATAGCGCATACTTGTTAGCTGTCCTCAATGTGCTTGTTGAGGCCAATATTGCTATTAATGACAACATTAAGGTATCAAAAAAAGGCAAGACTTACCAAGCAAATAAATGTATGTGTAAGAACACTGAGTTCTGCCTCTATTGGATGAATTATCGCCAGTACTTTACTGAGTTTATAAACATGCCGGAAATACCGCTTTCAAACAATGATATGGAGCGAGCATTTAGGTTACCTGCCATCTTGAAGAGAGTAAAGTTAAGCATTAAGACTATGGACGGATTTCATGCTTTTGCTGATCAGTTAACCGTTATAGAAAATTGTACGTTAGCTGGCGTGGATATACGTTACTACATTCCATGGCTAGTCATTAACGTCCAACGAGCAATCAACAATCTTAGTAATGATGAAATCAAGCAAGCTAGTGATTATGCCAATAAACTATGGCCTAATAATGCAAAGAAGATAGAACTACAAAGAAACAGAATGCCCAAAAAATTTAAGGCAGAGACAATCAATGATAAGGGGGTTGTGGTAAAAACAACTCTCGACTTATACGATCCATCTAATCCTACAGCCGCGCTGTACGACCTTATATCATTCAAAGGTTTGACTCCTCACGATTTCAAGCGCGAAATGGAAAAGATGGAGCGCCAGAGATTAGCTAGCTAGCTTAAAACAAATAAGCCTACGCCCTATACAGAGGTATAGAGCGTAGGCATACACAAACTAAGCTTAATATCACAACATGTGACTACATGGCTGAATGGATATATCTATTCGGTTAGGGACCCTATTGTCTTTTTTCAGTGTTCTCGAGACAGATTCTTGATTTTTGAATGGTTTCGATTGATTTTAAAAGATGATTCGGTATACCGTTAACTTATGAGGCTTGCGTAATAGAAAACTACATGTCCGGATCATGTAGAACCATGGTCAAAATCATATAGCAAAAGCCTTATATAAGCCACTCCCTAAAATCGACCAAGTACCTTTGGAGTAAGCTCCAACAAAAATAGAAATGCTCATCAGCCCCACAAAACGTGCCTAGTCACAAGCACTAGACACTTGTGCAGCAGCAATAACTAGCCCCTTGCGCAGTTGCAAAAGTTAGATGCAGGGTTCGAAGCAATAACTAGACGCTTGTGAAGTTGCAAGAACTAGCAGTTTGCGAAGTCGCAAGAGTTAGAGTCAGGGCTCGTAGCAATAACTTAGACAATAGGCTCGTCAAATGAGGAGCCGTCTGTCATTTGCTTGCGCAGCTCATCCACAGTATCGCGTATAGCAATACCATCGGTAGTGGCTGTAGCAGAGCCAGTAGCTACTGCCATCATGGCAGCACTCTTAAGATTATGGTTGACGATATAGTCAGCGAGGAATCCAGAGATCATAGAGTCGCCAGCGCCAGTCCTATCAATCATCTCTCCGCCTGGAGCTGCAATACGGGTGGCATTGCCATCCTCATCTAAGAATACAGCACCGTACTTACCAATAGAGACAAGAATGTTGCGAGCGCCTTCTTCTTGTAGCTTGTAACAAGCATTAAGCACGTCTTGGCCATTGTGAAACTGCATGTTGACGTATTCTTTAAGCTCGTTAATGTTTGGCTTAATTAAGAAAGGACGGTACTTGAGGATGTACTTAAACTGATCTGCAGGAGCATCGACAATGACCTTTGGCTGTGAGTTTTCTTTCAGCGCCTCAAAGAAGATAGAGTAAATGTCGTGTGGCAGTGATGGTGGAACCATACCTGCAAGGACAAGGTAGTCATCGCTAGTTAAACCTGAAAGCTTTCTGACCATGTACTGAATATCATCAGCTGAAACTTCTGGGCCTAAGCCATTAATGGAGGTCTGCTCCGGAGTTTCCTTGATACGCACATTTATGCGGGTACGACCACGACGTACGCGTAAAAAGCCGGTCTTAACACCAGTAGCTGCAGTAAGTCTCATCAGCTCGTCGCCAGAGAAGCCTGCAACAAAGCCAAATGCAGTAGATGTAACACCGAGGTTATGCAGCATGATAGAAATGTTGATGCCTTTGCCACCAGGGCGTAACTCTTCACTTACGGCACGATTTGTTTGACCAATCGCCAAAGGATTCTGTAGTTTCATTACCAGATCCAATGAAGGCGATGTAGTTACTGTATAGATCATGGCCGTTCCCCCAGTAAAAAGTTCACACAAAAGCTAGCTCCATGCTAACACGAATAGCTTTGCATATATGTTAAGCGCGGCAAAAAACATTTGCAGATGCAATATAACCACTTTCATAAAGCTCACATCTTTACGATTGCTATAAGCAAAGAAACAAAACAGCTATATGCTTATGCGTAGCTTATATTCAGGTAGACGCCAAAATCATCTATAAGCCTGTTGCATAGATCCTAGTCAGGTAGCAGCCAAAAGCATCTAGAGTCTTAGCTAATGCCCAAATGCACAGCGGCCCATATCTTATCGATATAGGCCGCCGTGAATAAATAAAACTGCTCAGAGCACTCAATCTTACAATGCCAACAAGCAATATCTACTTGAAAGAGCTAGTTTCAAGATTGAGTATGCATCTTGACTGATTACTTTTCTGATGATGCTGAGATTACATTGTTCCAAGTGCGAGTCATGATACGCTCAACCTCGGTTGGAGGAACAACGATATGCATACGCTTAAGAGTTTCTTTGTCGTAGTAGATGCCAGGATTACTAGTGATCTCAGGATCAACTAAAGGAGTTGCATCCTTGTTAGCGTTAGCATAGCGTACATAGTTGGAGATCTTAGCAATCACCTCAGGGCGCATGATGTAATCAAGGAAAAGATGTGCGTTATCTACATGCTCTGCATCCTTTGGAATAGCCAGCATGTCATAACCCATTAAGGCACCTTCCTTTGGAATGATATAGACGATTTCTTCGCCCTTAGCCTCTAAAGAGCGCTGATTTGCAAGCTGTGCATCACCAGCCCATGCAGGAGCAAGACAGATATCACCAGAGGCTAAATCATTGCTGTACTGTGCAGAGTGGAAGTAACGTACATACTTGCCCATGGCGTGCATCATATGTGCTGCATCGGTATAGTCTTGTTTGTTAGTAGACTCAGGATCGCGGCCCATGTATAAAAGGGCGGTACAAAGCATGTCCGATGGGGAGTCTAAAGCTGCAACACCGCAACTTTGTAACTTCTTTAAGTACTCTTCTTTAAAGAGAAGATCCCAAGAGTCAACCTTGAAGTCTTTGCCAAAAAGCGCAGCAATCTTAGTCTTGTTATAAGCAAGTCCAGTAGAGAGCTCCATGTATGGAATGCCGTAAGTATTATCTTTATCGACAGTAGCTGCTTTAGCCATCTTGTCCTCATCCATGTGGGAGAGGTTTTTAAGCTTGCTCTTGTCTAAAGGTAATAAAAGACCATTTTCGGCTAAGCGCTTAAGTACGTGAGCTGATGGGGCAATAATGTCATAGCCGCTCTTGCCAACCATGAGCTTAGCCTCAAGCACCTCGTTTGAGTACATCACATCATAGTGAATCTTGATGTTGTACTCTTTTTCAAAATCCTTAAGTACGCTTGGGTCGATGTAATCAGACCAATTAAGAATGTACAGGGAGTTTTCATCTTTCTTAACTTGCTCAGATGCAAAAACATCATTAGGCATGAGGGTAGAGACGATCACTGCAGCTACGCCCACTAAAGCAGCGAGCGCAAGGCGTCCTACACCATTTAAAAGTGAAAAGGAATACAAAAAGGCAGCGGATGCAGTGCGTCCTGAATGACCACTTGAACCGGAACTCATATTTAACGCCCAAATATTGAAGCTCGAAAAGAGCTAGAAGATAACAAAAACATTTGCCGACATCTGCTAAATGTGAAAGTGCATATTGCCAAAAGCGTATAGCCGTATATCTGCCAGGAATTAAGAGGCTTTGAAAACAAGCAGACGTTGTAGTCTTGCCTGAGCGCTTTTGCTGAACAAATCTCTGCATCGATAAGATGCTTTTGCAACTGAGTCAAAGAATCAGGCAATGTATGTAGATGCTGTCGCTCACTAGAAAACTAGCTAGCAGCGTTGTGCATGCATTGTCGCTCATACGTCTGTCCAAATGATGTTTGATAGTTTGGAGCGGGCGCTGTATTGGTTGCAAAGCATATGAGATGATCGACTTTGCGCCTATTTTATAGAAAAGGTTGTAAAGAGTTGAGTGCCTTGCAAAAATCCTAGTCACAACAAGTCCGATAAGATCGGGATTTAGCAGATTGTTTTGCAATTCTTTATCACCTTGATGAGTTTCATTGCACCTGAAAACACCAAAATTGCTCAATTGCACCAAAGATATGAGCTAACTATGCACACGTAAGCGCAAGTACTTGAGATGCCAAGATACACATCAAAAAAGCCATAGAACCCGTGCAAAAATAGCAATTTGATAAAGAGAGACAAGCTAGGATGAGGATTTGTTGTACCGTGCAACTTTCTGTCGACTATTAGAGTGCATTAAGCAGCAAGAGAGCAGTTTGAAACAGATAGATGTTTATTTTTTGATAGTAAGTATGTGCGCTAGTGCTCAAAACTAGACTTCAATAGCTATAAGCAAGGCTATTGCAAAGACTAGTCTAAGTTTTTGGTGCTATGATTTTATATTATGCACAAATACTATATGCAATCAGCTAGTGCCTAGCGATTGTAAGTGCACAGTTTTTTATGTCTTAGATTGAGTTTTACACATGAGTATAGGAACAATGATCCGCAACGCAATCATTGCTGTTGTTGGTGTACTAATTTTATGGGTCTTAGCTATAGGCCTGTTTTCATCTCCATCTAGCAATCCATACAAGCCAGAGACACTTGCCAAAGAGGCAACTGATCAAGAGCGTGCCACTGTAATGGCAAATGCAGTTAATTACGCACTGCAAGATCAGCTAGGCTCTCTGTTTGGCTTCTTGCCAAACGACCTGATTGCTCCATGGGTTGTCGATAACACCGTTAACTATCAGATGGGTGTTATCTATGCAACTCGTCCGGCATCAGAAGTTATCTCTAACGATGTAGCCCGCTATGGCAACCGTGACACCATCGATCCTCGTTTAGCTGACGCTACCTCACGTTTCTTCAGCTACTCTGAAAAGGTTTGGGGCTTCTTATTCATCTATGATGCTGAAGGTAAGTACAAGGCCGGTATCAAGAACTGGGAAGCATGGGCAAAGTCTATTGGTACCAATGCTAAGAATGCTGGCGTATTCAACATGAAGTCTGATGACGTTTACAACATCATCAAGTACTGCTTAGTTATGACCGACTATGCCTTAGGCGTTCTGAACAATACTGACGTTGGCCACTTCAAGACTGATAACAACGTTTACTATGCTAAGGGTGTTTGCGCTGTAACTGCCAACATCTTCCGTGCTCTTATTGCTGTTGACTCCTCAGTTATAGATCGTGGTGGCGTTGAGAATGTTAAAGAAGCTTTACGTCGCTTTGATATGATTGAAGAGTTCAATCCAGTCTACGTAATGGCAGGCGGTAACCAGGTTGGTGATGCAATGCTACCAAACCACACTGCAGCTTTAGCCCGTCACATTGACGTTGCTAACAACCGTATTGCTGATATCTTATCTGCAATGGCTCGTTAGTCAGTAACTTCATGAGCCAAAGGCCTTAAGGCTTTTGAGCTCATCCTTTCCTTACTCAGGGATTCATCAATTTTATCCTCGATGGGTCCCTGGAAAATCCCCTCCTCAAAAAGCAATAAGCTATTCTTTCAAAAGATCACAGCTCTAAGATCACTGTCAAAAGATCACAGCACTGCACTCATAATTTATTGCCTTTAGCTGCTGTTCAATCAAATACCTTCTTTGAAAATCTCAGTTATTTGTAGTCAAGAAAACAAAGGCTAATTTACGTTGCCAATGTTGTATCTATCATAGCATTTTTATGTTGTCTAATAGACCATCATGATAAAGCGCTTTGCCTTTTTACATCTAAAGTGAAGCTTATCTGATTAACATCGATCTTATATGGCGAAATTGTACAATTTTGTTGTATCTATGAAAGTAAAGCAAAATAAGCAATTATTGGAAAATAGTTAACTTCGTATCAACCATGCCGTACTAATAGTTAGAAGGTTATAGCGACTAAGTTCAAGCTAGCCTTAACAGAATTCCAGACTACTTGACTGTTGAGATTTGAAGCAAAAGTTATCTCCAGAAGTTAGTCACAAAGAATAAAGGGTCTATCATGGCAGTATATGTAAATACCAATTACAGCGCTCTTCAGGGCCAGCGTTACCTCGGCAATGTCCAGAACCAGCTCACTACTACATACCAGCGCTTATCAACGCATGGGTGCCCATAATTACCACCTTAAATTAAATCGACATACTGCGAATATGCCTAAACTTCGGGTACGCCAGTTACGAAGTTATTCACTTCCAGTGTAAGATATAATGTGTACACTGAGATTTTTTCAAAAACATGAGAAGCTGAATCAACTGCG
>SAMEA103957795__coassemble_1085_pt1 | contig 9220 bp, 4 predicted proteins | sample SAMEA103957795__metabat2_low_PE_026 | metagenome-assembled genome bin SAMEA103957795 (sample SAMEA103957795) | gut metagenome | biome: gut; material: feces | host: Canis lupus familiaris | collected 2014
AAGGTGTCATTTCGGCCAGATGAGATAGATCCATACTCATATTCAACCCTCTATAATTTACAATTAGAAATTAACTGACATTATACAATCAGAAATGCCAACGCATTCATTCTATCTATGACACTTTGGGTTTCCATGTTGCCATAATGTAAGTGAGAGTAGCCAGTACAAGGAAACTCCACACATCCTGAATCGTATATCGTAACGATTTTTACAATAGTGCCAATATTTTTAGCAAACACCGGATGATGCACACTCACGATTTCACATCGAGCACCAACGTAAAATTCTTTATAACGCTGAACAGTAATCATCCGCTCGCGGTCTTTACTGTCCATGGCATTTTAGCGGCCATTGCCGTCTTAGTCCACTTAGCGGACTTTACTGTCCATGGCCATTTAGCGGCCCTTGCTGTCTTAGGTCATTTGGCGTACTTTACTGTCCATGGTAGATATATTTTTGGTATGTTATTGGTGCAGTTGTACTGAAATGTTTTACAAAAGCAGCACATAGCGAAATTGCTTGTTCGCTTATTGATTAGTCGAGTTTGCCTTTATGATCACTCGTTGGGCATGTTGGAACTAGGTTTTTGTCAAAAAGCTTGTTGCAATCGGCACTTTAGGCGCACTTGTATTCAATATTTTGCCTTTGATCATGTAAGCAAACGATTTTCTAGGCTATAATCATGAGGATAGCACTATACATGACTTACACAAAGTGTGAGTTATTTTGACGGTGCTATGAGCAATACATAAGGCGCAGGTGATTGTTTTTAATTGCCATGCAGCTTATATATACCGCCTATAAACTAAAATAGTGGCTCAAAATGCGACTTAAGACTTGATGATAAGTCTATTAGTCACATCAAGGTCAATCTAGTGTAGTTTAGGCATGAATTGAGCACGTTCGTGCAATCAGCGTAGACCGATAAGGGTATACTGAACTTATAGACAGAGCAGCTTAAGCATTAAGTGTTACTTTTGTGTAACAGCTTGTTTTGCTATCATGCTGCTAGCATTGTTATGCTACTGTCATAAGGCAGTACTCCTGCTTTGATCATCAGAGCATAAGGATGCATTAGGTTTAATACCTTTAGCTTGTCGGGGATTCTCCAACATAATGTTGTAGAGTTGGAGATTGAGTTCAGAGGACTTTATACAAATGGCTAATGAAGAGACAACTTCAACCTCAATTTACGATCCAGATAGCAGCCAGGGTGAGGTTTTACGTTGGGTAACTTTCCAGCTCGACCGTGAAATGTACGGTGTTAACGTAATGCAGGTTCGTGAAGTATTACGTTACTCTGACATCGCTCCAGTTCCTGGTGCACCAGCTTACGTATTAGGTATTATCAACCTGCGTGGTAACGTAGTATCTGTTATTGATACCCGTATGCGTTTCGGTCTGCCACCATCAGAGATTACTGATAACACCCGTATCATGATCATCGAGTCTGAGCGTCAGGTTGTTGGTATTTTAGTTGACTCTGTTGCTGAAGTAGTTGACCTCAACACTAATGAGATCGACGATACCCCTAACGTAGGTACCGAAGAGAGCGCTAAGTTCATTTGCGGTGTTTGCAATCGTGAAGATGATCTGCTCATCCTCATCGACCTGTACAAGCTTCTTACTGAAGAAGAGTGGCAGGACATCGCCAACATTTCAAACTAATGTTAAGGCAGCGTAAGCTGCGTTGCATGAGTTTACAGAGGCCTCGCATTGCGAGGCTTTTGTTTTTCTAAGGCAAGTAAAATCAAACTTACAACAGCTCATAATCTGTTTGTTCAAATGCACAAATTGTGACAGTTAAACATACGTTAGATGTAGCCTTAAAGCTGTGCCTTTTAGATAACGTGATATAATTTGCCTCTCAGAATTTCACTAGAAGTGGCGTGCCTAAAGTGATCTGACATCATTATGGTGTTAGATGGTGATGTGCGCCCGTAATATGTAGCTTGACCATAGCCATTTTGCTTTGCTTGTAATAACAATTGCGTCTTATCGTGCAATTATCAACTTTTTAGCATAGCTTAGGTATTTTTCTAGACAGGACTTTCGTTGTGGACGGTAGTTATTCAGCGCCAAGTTTGCTAACCCTGTACCTTGCAGGAGTAGTGTTTATAGTTATCATCCTAGTGCTAGTTTCATTCATCTTAAATTCCCGTCGTAGTGCACGATTAGAGAATACAATTGATGATCTGCAGGAGCGTCTGCAAGTTAGTGAAATAGCTCTAGAAGATGCCAAACGTTCCTTAGATGAACTCTTTGGACGTAAAGCACGTGGCGAGCTAAAAGTACCTGAGCAACGCTATAGACTTGAGGATATTGTGTTCACCGATGAAGATGGAGAAGAGCACAATCTCAAGGACACCATCTCTCAGATTTGCGATGAGGTAGATAAGATCCGTGAGGAGCAAGCTAGCTCACTTGAAGGTATTCAAAAAGATCAGCAAGGTCTGGTGCATGCTGTTTCTCAGCTTAAGACCCTTATGGCTGCGCTCCCTGGCAATGCTGCAGTAAGTGCAGCTCAGCGTAGCAGCGGTTCACCTGAGAACAATGCCTCATCGAATAACGCTCCATCTGCTTCTCATCAGGGCCGAGAGCATAGCACTCGTGAAGCACGTAAAAAAGCTCGTGCTGCACAGCAGCAGGCTGCGCGCTCCGTCATGTCTGATGCAAAGTCTACTTATGCACCACAGCACAATGATGCCTCTGATGATGGCATGTATGATCCACAGCAAGCCTTTGCTGCACAAAATCATGCTAGTGCTGAAGATGAGCCTTTTGATGCCTCCTTTGCCCAAACCGCATCTGATATTGCTAAGTTAGTGGGCACTGTCGATTTTTCTAAGATCGATCCAAATGCAGGTCCTGCCACCATTGGTGAGCACATGGCCAATGCTCAAGCTGATTCATCACAGGCAAGCAAGAAAGAAAACCACTCTAATCAAAGATCTAACCGTCAAGGTAGCACTCGTGATCCTTTAAACCCATTAGGTATGGCCTTTGGTGCCGATCCTGGCGATAGAACTCATTCTTTAGGAGGCTCGTCTGGAGCTCCCAGGCAGGGGTTACCCCATGAGGGCACATTCATCGAGGTTGAGGTAGAGCCTCGTCCAACTTCAGCTCTTAATGCTGACAAAGCTGAAGCAAATCTTACCAATGAATTATCTGACTCAAATAGCAACTTAGTAGCTACAGCAAGCACTGATGCTAAAAGCGCTCAAAGCAATAGCTTGAGCGAAGAGGATGCCTATGCCTTAAAAACATCCCAAGATGGCTCAAAGCGCGATGCTATTGCTGTGCTTAATGATGTGGTTAATGCCGCTAGCAGCATCATCAACACTGTAGATGCAACTCTAGCTAAGGGCATTGATTCAGATAATGATGAGTTTGCTAGCAGCGCCGCAATGGTGTCTAGCACTCCATCATACATTGATGAGGTGGTATTACCTGAGACTGCACTTAATGATGCTGAGCGTGCCGCTTTAGCTGGTACCTTTGGCCAAAGTGAGATGCTTGCTAAGTCTAAAAAATCAATAGCTGATAGCTCTTTAGATGCAAGTGGAGATGGCCTATCTGATAAGAGCACAATGAGCACTCCTTTGAGCTCTCTTTCAGCTGATATCACTATTTCTAGTGATAAGTCCGAGCCATTAGACGAGTCTAAACCAAGTACTCAAGTGCAATCGCGCAAAGAGGCTGACAATAAGATGCCGTCTATGGAGCGCATGTATAACCGTGCCTCAGGACTTACTGTTGATGAGGACTCTTGCGATATCAATTTAAACTCCTCAGATAAGGAGCCAGGCTTTGGCAAGGGCCTTAATAAAGTTGCAACTTATGAGAGCGCAACTAAGCAAGTAGCATCAGACTCATTATCACAAGCTACTGATAAGACTCAGCTGACTATTGATATTGTGCCAAGCGAGTCTTTAGATGTTGATAAGCTTAAGGTTAGTGTAAGCAATGGTGCTCAAGACAACTCAGTTAGCGGTAAGGACATTACCGGTGACATGAGTGCAGCTAATGTTGCTTACTCTAATAGCGAGCAGAACAATGGCAATGCTCCTGTTGTAGATATGATCTACGACGAGGACTATGTGCGTAAGCAAAAGGATGAAAAGCCATTTGGTATTGATATCGCTACCTTAGATAAGGCTCATGCTTTTATTGAAGCTGGTGTTTCCTTAACCGAGTTATCTGCCCGTACTGGTCTTAGCGAAGATGAGTTAAGGCTGCTTTACGAGGTTGATGAGAACGGTAAGGTTATCGATAACAGCGCTCCATTTAGAGCCGAGAGCGATTCTGATAGCTTTAAGAGCTCAGATGACATCATCGACCATAGCTCTACTGATGCACAACATGATGGTAGTGGCGATGCTGTAGCTAAGGCCGATACAGCATTAGCTGTAAGCGCTGATAGTCCGTCAGCAGCTTTAGATAGTGATGAGCGTGCGGTTATTGAGTCCATTATGGGCAAGAAATCAGAACCGTCATACACTCAAGATGTTGATGGCACACCATCTGAAGTTGCAAGCAGCACTGACTTTGAAGAAAAAGATGAGGCTGAAAGTTTACGAAGCATCATCAGCGGTGCTGTAGAAGGCTCTGATGAGAAGAATGAAGAAGAAAGTCTCTCTTTAAGTTTTGGTGCTTTAACTCCTGATGAGTCTGAACAGGTAGTATCTGCTCAGGTTGATATTGGTGAGGCTGAGGACTTAGCTAAGATCATCTCTGGTGGTGTTGAAGTTGAAGAGGAAAAGCATGAAGAAGAAATGCTTGCCGAAAGCCTTGCTAACGCCTCAGCAATTAAAGATGTAACTAAGTCTAATGACAGCGACATCTACGATGATGAAAAAGATGAAGAAGAGAGCTTAGCGCAGATTCTGGCTGCTTCAACAGAAGATAGCAAGTCCTTTGATAAGGATGCGGCATTAGAGTCTTTAGAGTCTGATAACTTTGAACAAAATCTTGAGGCTATCGACCGTTTAGCAGATAGCATCATCAAAGAGAATTTGGGCAAAGATAAGTCCCGTAAGGCTCAAGTCGCAGCTTCATCTAATGTCGCTCAGGATGCTGATTATGAGTCAGCTCTTGCCGGTGCTTTAGGCTTAAGTGGTGATGATAACAACACTGTTTATGCTCAGAGTGCTCGTGCAACTATCAACAATAGTGCTGATGCAATGGGCGCATCTCAAGAGATCGCTCATGCTATGTCATTTGATAATCTCTCTGGTAACAGTCAGTACATCAATGACTTAAAGGCTGATATTGATGAAGAGCTAGCTGACGATAGCGTAACTTTACATGGTCGTGATCGTTTGCCTAATGCTGCTCGCATGATGAGTGCTAATACCAACACCTCGGCTCGTAACGAGGCACGTGAAGCCGTTGCTCGTGCAGCACAAGCAGAGGCTGATGCCTATGCTGGTGCTTTGGCATCAGATAATAATGTTGAGTCTAATGCTGCTCGTGCTGCCGCTGCAGCTGCTGCAGTACATAGTGCTCGTCGTAAGGCATTAGCAGAGCAAGGTCGTATTGGTGCAGTTGGTTCTGCCACTTCAGAGCGTCATGAGAAGGCTGATCCTTATGAGATTGCTGAGATCGCAGCTCGTACAGCCCGTGAGGCTGCAGCTCGTGCTCAAGCACAAGCCCAGGCACAAGCACAAGCCCAGGCACAAGCACAAGCACAAGCTCAAGCTCAAGCTCAGCCCCATGCCCAAGCTCAGGCACGCGCTCCTGCTCAGGCCCCTGTTGCATCAGCTCCAATGGCCTCAGCCGGTGCTAATGTAAACACCATGGTAGGTAGCGCTCCTAGAATGACAGCCCCTGCTCCGGCTCGTGGTGGACCACTCTCTATTGGCGCGGTAGGCAGTTCAGCGCGAGGTGCAACCAACTTCTCCGCAGTTACAGCTATGAATCCAGGTATGTCTGATGTAGTTGCTATGGCACCAATGGCTTTAGGTAGCATTGAAGCACCTGGTGGCAATTACAATCCTCAGCAGGGCTTAGCCGCTGATGAAAATCCAGCCGACATCTTGAGTCAGGTAGTGGCCGGAGGCTTAAACTCCGTCTCCACTTTAAGCCAAGATCAGCTGGATATTCTTAGCGATCTGCAAAACAACGGTGCTACAGGCCCGCATTACGCCAACTACCAAGCACGTAATGCCTACGGTATCACTCGCCGCTAGAAAAGTGCCTCACATCACCTAAGCAAAAAGGGCAAGCTCTAAGCTTGCCCTTTTTGTTACTAGCTGCTGCAAAGAAATCCTGCCAACAGCAATCTCATCAATGCAGATGAAAAAGCCTTGGCAGAGTCATCCTACACAGCTACGCCTCAATATAATTGCAGCCGCCGCCTAATAAGATGCGCCGCAACAGCCTTGGAGGGCGCTCTTATTTGGATGCGCCGCAATAGAATGGCAGCCGCAGCCTAATAAGATGCGCCGCAACAGCCTTGGAAGGTGCTCTAATTCGCATGCGACGCAATAGAATTGCAGCCGCAGCCTAATAAGATGCGCCGCAATAGACTTGGCATGCGCTCTTATTCGGATGCGCCGCTTGTATCCTCAGGAAGGTTGCGCTGCACTTGCTGCTTTTCAATGAGGTCATTGACACCATGGTCGGCTTGGTTGATATTGCCGGTGCCGATGGAGATGCCATACTCTGCAGCAATATCATTTACATCGGACATGCTCTCATTTTCTAGTCTAAATAAGGTCTCATCGTCAGTAATGACTTGCTGATGCAGTTTGCTAGTAAGTCTGGTCTCATCCATATACTCATCTTTAACAAAGCTGTTGCCTTGCTGTTGTGTTGCTGAGGCTTTGTTCTTGTTTTTATCTTGCTGCTTTTGAGCCTCTTGTTGCATTTGCGAAGGTGTTCTGTGAGAGTTTATTGACTCTCTAACATCGAGGCTATAGCCCATTGGCAGAATGTTAATCTTGTCTTCTAAGAGCTGATCGTATTTGGCCTTAGCCTCCTCTTGCTCACGGAGTTTGGCAAGCGCAGTGCCCTCAGAAAGAATATCGATAATACGACGCTTCTGATCGTAGGTTAGATTCTTTGGTAGTACGGCTAAATCAGTAACCTTACGTGAGATCTCGCCACTTTCGATATTTACCATTGGCAATATGATCTGCAGATCAGTTGCCGCTCCGTCAGCACGCATAATGGATGAGTCCATTACGCTTTCATCATAGGCATTAAGCTCTCTAGTGCTATCTTCTGCCTTGTCCTTGGTAAGCTCATTGCTCTTTGTTTTCACATTATCAGAGCGAGTGCCGTGTAGGATTAAGGTGCCTGGCTTGCTTTGGATAGCAGCGTTATTCGCTGTTACTTGTGTAGCATGTAACTTAGCTTTAGCATCTTCTAGCTTTTGCTTATCTTCACGCTCTTTAAGCGCTACTTCAGATGCTTTAGTCATGCTGATGGTGCCCTTAGATGGCTTTACCTTTGATCTTAAGGAGATCACCACAATCTCATTAGGCACGCCTAAGCGCATTGGATAACCTTGCCATACATTGATACCACGGCTGACAATGACATTGGTGTCATTGACCTTGTAGTGACCTGAGACAAAGCCATTGTTTAGAAATGAAACTATTGGTGCGGCAATATTCATCAAGCCGCCATGGGTATGTCCTGAGACTACGAGATCGGCTTTATTGTCGCCTGTAGAGAAATCCTCACCATAGGCAGGACGATGGGAGAGCACAATGGTTGGGGCCTTGCTCTTGAGCATAGCCTTCACACCTGCAATATCTGGCATTGGCAGGTTGTAGTTAGCAGCCTTAGGATCAGTAACGCCGCCTAAAGTCAAAATGGTCTTTCCATGTTCATCTTTAATGTGGGCTACTTTGTTATCAAGGCTAATGAGGCCACCTTGCGTAAGATAGTTTTGCCACTTGTTATAGTCAGAGTAGTACTCATGATTGCCCGAGCTAAAGTAAACGCCATACTTGGCGCGTAAATCAAAGTAGAGCTTAGCAAGAGCATGACGTTTGTGCACTTGACCGTCGATAAGATCACCAGGTAGTAAGACAAGATCAGGGTGAAGACGGTTAACTCTAGCAATGATATCCGCAACATATGATGGATTAGACTGCGAAGAGATGTGCATGTCGCTAAGCACTACAATACGCAGCTTATCAAGCTCAGGAGCGAGCTTATCCATCTTAACTTGATAGTGAGTTAAGTTTGGCTTTCTGTATGTACAAGCGGTTCCGTAAATTGAGATAGCTGTTGCGATGGACAGCATGATCATAAGATAGAACAGCGAGTGCGCAGGAATTATGAAAGCTCGATAGTCGACACGTATGGCTTTGTAGACAAGATTGATGACCACTCTAATGAGCACGAGTGCAGCTAAAGTAATGAGGATGCTGCGGGTCATCTCAAGGATGAAGTACAGATTGTATGGGATATTAGGATCGTAGGCTGTTCCACCCACTACAAGGTAGATGTAATTACGGCACATGCCACCAACAAGTAATAGGCTAATAATAAGCTTACTACGTATGGACATACGCAGTGGAATAATCAGTCCCGTGATCAGAATGACAATGACAGCAATTGTCACCATAGTTAATGTGTTCACAGGCAATCTCCCATTGCTTTGAGTGTTGGAAATCCCAATTACGGCGCATAGTCTTAAACATAGACAATAACTAGAGTACTAAGCCTAAGTTTTAAAATAAGCTATGCAACCTTTTTAAGTATCACACTGCCAATTAAAGGCTTAGGCATTACTAAGCTTGCTAAGTAAGCATAGTAAGCTACTGATCTTTTGCTCGCATTAGCTGTTATAAAACAGCGCTACAAGTTTAGCTAAAAATACTTAGGTTAAGGACAGTGTGCAAAACAAAATCCTCAAGATCACAAGTTAAGCTCGATCGCAGTGCACAGACAAGCGGAGAAAGATAAAGCATAGTTAATGCAACTTGTCTATTATCTAGCGCTCTACTCTTGGCTATTTAGCTCTGAGTGAGCGCACAAAGTGGCCATTTATACTTGGACAAATGCAGCCTAAGATGGAGGGAGCTTTAGCACCTGTACTGCTGTTGAGGTTTACTTGAATACCATGAGCACATAAAGCTGCAAAATAGGCAAAGGCAGCAGGTTCAAGAGCTTGTGGGGCAATACCTTGTTGCTTAATGCTGCTGATGGAGAGCTTAAGACCCATTGCATCAGCTAGTACTTTAAAACGCTCCATCAT
>SAMEA103957795__coassemble_1254_pt1 | contig 8416 bp, 5 predicted proteins | sample SAMEA103957795__metabat2_low_PE_026 | metagenome-assembled genome bin SAMEA103957795 (sample SAMEA103957795) | gut metagenome | biome: gut; material: feces | host: Canis lupus familiaris | collected 2014
GATTACACCGATCGTCACTCTATGACCTACTTCCAGAACAACACCACTAAGAGCACTTACAAGGTAATCGACGTATCTCCAAATGCTGCTACCTTAGCACCTGTTGATATGAACAACTCCTTAATTAACGTAATGCTCGACGACCTAGTAGTGTTAAAAGAAGAGATGTAATTTAAGTTATTAAGCTTTATTTAGGCTATTGAAAAGAGCTGATCTTAGATCAGCTCTTTTCTTTTGCACTCCTTGTTAAGGCTTATAAACCATGCACGCATAACACTTTCAACGTGTCGTGTTTTTGCATATAATATGCGCCGTGTCCCCATAGTTAAATGGATATAACAAGCCCCTCCTAAGGGCTAGTTGTAGGTTCGATTCCTACTGGGGGCGCCACCTTCATCCTTTATATACTCATGTATATATCATCTTACCAATCCCCATCATCACTTCTTAAAGCCTTAAGCGCGCCACATTTGCTCATCTGCAAAGACAAGTACTCCACCCGTAAGCAAGCTTTTCATACCGCGTTAGCACCACGATCTGACAATTTCGCGACACTGCCTTTCATGTATGCTAAGTCTATGCATGCGTTAGATCGTCAATCCACAACCCCATAAAACGTTTTGCCTTTTTTGTATGCTGCTAAATTTGCCTACTCTCGATTGCAGCTAGCCGCCTAACAAAACCTATCCAAACTAAGTGCAACTTTAAGATTGCAGCTTACCCCTTAACTAAATCTATCCAATCTAAGTGCAACTTTAAAATTGCAGCTTGCTCCCTAACCAAATCTATCCAAACTAAGTGCAACTATTAAGTCTTTTACAATTATGTGAGCACTGTGGTCTATACAAAGCCTACTTTTAGCCATGCTCTGCCTTATAATTAACTTACTTTGCTGTATTTAGGAGGCGTCATGCTCAGTATTAACGAAGCCTTTTCACGTGCTTTTAGTAAAGGCATCTCTATGGAAGGTCGTGCCATACGCTCTGAGTTTTGGTTTGTTTACCCTGTTTGCGTCATTGCCATGGGCGTTTTAGGCAGAGGTGGCGCTATGTTTGGCAGCTACGGTGCTTTAGTCGCTTGGATGGGTACTGTAGTAATCTTTCTCTTTACTATTTGCTTAATGGCTCGTCGCCTTCACGATCGCAATATGAGCGCTTGGTGGTTAGCACTGCTCATCATCCCAACTATTGGCTTGTTAATTTTGCTCTTTATCTGTGCTCTGCCAGGAACTAATGGCACCAATCGTTTCGGCCCTGATCCTCTTGGTCAAGATGACGGATCTAATAGCTTTTACAATCAAAACAATGAGAATGATTATTCTGACGGCCCATACCATAAGAACGACTTTCCTTTTGATACTGGCAGTAGTGAGACAGATAAGCTCAATGATGATTTCAAGCGCAAGCTACGCGGATCATTTCAAGATAAAGACGATAAGTAGCCATTCACTATACAAATTGCTATGTGAGACTGCTTTGCGAAAGTAAGATCGTCACAGCACTAATTTACCAACAAACATTTGTACTTATCAAAGATCAGTACTACAAGATATGCGGAGCCACTAGTGAATATTAAAGAGGCCTTGATAGCTGGATTCAAAACCAAAGGACTACGTTTTTACGGTCGTTCTAGCCGTGCAGAGTTCTGGTACTTCTATATAGCTACCATGATCTTCATTGGTGTATCTTTTAAGCTCAATGCTATCCCAACAATTGGTTCACTACTGCAAGCAGTAGCGATCATTGCCATTATTGCCTGTCAATACACAGCCACGATCCGTCGTCTCCATGACACTGACATGGCTGGCAAGATCGTAGCTGTTCCTTATTTATTTACCTTGGTATATCTGATCTCTTGGGGTCCTTTAAATGCGCTGCAGCCAGAGTATGGACCAAAGATCTTAGATGGCATTATCACTGTAATTACTTTAAGTTACTTTTATATTCTCTTCCTCTGCGCCAAGCCTGGTACTAAAGGCAATAACAAGTACGGCACTGATCCTTTAGATACAAGCAAAGAGTCTCAAGACTTCATTAATCCTGTGCACATGGAGGTACCTCAGTATTTAGGTGATCCATGGGCGAAGTTTAAAGCTCGTGTTGCTCGCGACAAACAAAAGCAGCAAGAAAAAGAAGAGGCTATCGCTGCCGGTAAAGAAGTTGAAGAGGAACCTAAATACGTTAGTGTTCCAACCCCAAAGAGCGATAACAACAAGCCATCTCGTCGCGATCGCAACAAAAATAAATAGGCCCTAGCTCTACCATAGACTTTTGCAGCTAAATCTATACAATCTAAATGCAGCTTTTATAAGCTACTGATCTACATTTGTATATTGAATACAGGAGATATCATGTACGGCTTAATATCCGCCATCAAAGTTTGTCTTAAGGACAAGTTATTCATCACAGGCGGTCGCGCAGGACGCGCTGAATTTTGGTGGTTTACTCTTTTTGCTGTTGCTGTTCGTGTTGTCTTTTTGCCTCTTAACACCATTCAGTACTTAGGCATTATTTACTCTGTCATTAACTTCATTGTATTCGTAGGTCACTACACTGTAATGGTTCGTCGTCTTCACGACACCGGTCGTTCAGGCTTGCACATCGGCCCAATGCTCGTTGGCCTTTTAGTTTCTTTTGCAGGCTTCGTCATCGTAATGCCACTAGCTGTAACTGTAGGCGAGATCATTGCTGGCTTAGGCGCTCTTTACGTACTTGTACTGTGCGTTCTTAAAGGTGATGCAGGCGACAATCTCTTTGGCCCACCATCCCCACTGCCAAGCAAGGCCTAATAAGACCATCTTCCATCTAACACGGCAGCATCCACCATCTTAATCTACATAGTTTTAAGATCGCTGCCGTGCCACACCGCACAAGCTAACACCACAAATTTACGATCCCCACGATCCATCAGAGCAAGCTCAAACCACCTCTATTCAAAGCTGGCAAAGTGTAGTCAAAACACCTTTGACGAACTCACTCTTACAAAGCTCACAATCCCAAGAACTACTAGTAGCAGAGCCTTCTAACTAAAGCACTAAATCACATCACTAAACAAAGGCAAGATCATAAAACCATACTGTATTGAGCCACGATACATTCAACCTAGGTATACGGTACAAATGCTTATTTTTGGTGCACACTCAAAACTATGGTTCAAAATAAACATATCTATACAAGCGAATGAAATTAATGCGTGAGGTATATCACAATACTAGTACACATTATTATCATCTAACATTGCCATGCTATATTCGCTGCAAATTAAACAGACGATCTTAGCTCGTCTGCAATCATAAGCACTAAGAAGACGTTATCTGTTCACAAAACGTATCCGTTCTTAGATTTTTAGTGCAAAACATAAGGATATTTAAATGGACTTCAAGCAGGCGTTTATCACTTGCGCTATAGAAAAGCGTTTCAACTGGCAAGATCGTGCATGCCGTAGTGAATTTTGGTGGTTCTATTTAGCTACCATCGCTATTGGCATCATTGCCGCTATTTTCAATGCCATTCCACTTATCGGCCAAGTCATTGCCTTAGTCATTAACATCGCCATTTGGTGGTTATCTACTGTTGCAGCTATCCGTCGTTTACACGACATTGATAAGAGCGGCTTTTGGATCTTATTACCAGCAGGCGCATCTATAGTTGGTATTACAATGCTGGCTATAGGTCTTTTTGGTGGCTCAGACTTATTATTTGCTCTTGGAATCATTGTTGCTATAGGCGGCTCAGGCTATATGATCTTCTTACTTGTGCAGCCAGGCACTCCAGGTCCAAACAAGTACGGTCCAAATCCTCTTGCTGCTGCCGCATACAGTGCACCTGATATGTCAGCCACTACAGCTAATGATATGTCTGCTCCAACAGACAACAACATGTCAGAGCCTGCTGCTAACGAGACTCTTAGTGCAGCTAATGAGGAAACTCCTGCAACAAGTGAAGCTCAGCCTCAGGACAAGAACAATCAGCAGTAATAGTTATATTGCTAAGCAGCTTTATTTTTAAGCTTGCTCCAAACGCTTATAAATGTCACAAAGCAGCCCCGCTATTTTAATAGTGGGGCTGTTTTGTTTGTAATGGATGCGAGTCGTGTTAGATTTTGCTCAATGAGATTGAGCATGGCTTGGTGATTTTTGATACGATCTTTAGTTACTGCCTCATTACACATATTTATCTAACAGATATGTACTGACAGTCTAATCAAGAGCATTGAGGATTGGTTTATGAATTTTCAGCGTGCCATCAAGGTTTGCATAGTAGAAAAACCTTTTAATTGGAAAGATCGTGCATCAAGATCTGAGTTTTGGTGGTTCTATCTGTTCACAATCTTATTGAACATACCTCTTAGCATCCTCACTTATTTGAGCACTATCGGAGAGATTCTCAACCTACTTGCCTCAATTGCGATCTCTTGGCTGATTTGGATGGTAACTATCCGCCGTCTGCATGACACCAATAAGAGTGGTTGGTATTCAGTTATACCTTTTGCCACACTCCTTGCAATGGTGCTCCTTGCTCTTATTTTTTCTGATGCTTTTGAAACTGAAGCATCCGCAGTTGGTCTCGTGGCGGTATTGATCATAGGGTGGATTGCTGTCCTTATTTACATGATCGTGCTGCTAGTCCAGCCAGGTACCGTAGGACCAAACCGTTTTGGCCCTGATCCTTTAATGGAAAACTACCAAGGCTACAACTACAATAACTGCGGCCAATTTAACGCTAATGGCCCTGCCTTTAATCCAAATGGCCCAGGCTTTAATCCAAACGGCCCATTCAACGGCTATGGTCCAAATGGTCCATTTAATGGCCCGGGCCCTCAAGGCGGCCCTGGCGGTTCAGGTTTTAACCCAAACGGCTTTAACCCAAATGGGCAAGGCTACGATCCTAACAGCCCGTTTAATGGCCAAGGCGGCCCGGGCGGTCCAGGCTTTAACCAAAACGGCTTTAACCCAAATGGCCAAGGCTACGATCCTAACGATCCATTTAATGGTCATGGCGGCCCGGGCGGTCCAGGCTTTAACCAAAACGGCTTTAACCAAAATGGCCAAGGCTACGATCCTAACGGTCCATTTAATGGTCAAGGCGGCCCTGGTTTTAATCCAAATGGTTTTAATCCAAATGGCTTTAACCCAAATGGCCAAGGCTACGATCCTAATGGTCAAGGTTTTGATCCACACAGCCCATATAATGGTGAGCCTAATAGATCTGAGCACGATAATTTTGCATCTAATGATCCGCGCAATGATCAGGATGTTTACCGAGGCGATCAGAACAACGCTGATGCCAACTTTAACGATCCATCTAATGGCTCAAACAACTCTAACGACTCGCATCATCGCTTCTAGATCTTAGCGACTAAAAACCTAAACTATTACGATCTTTATCTAAAGCAGCCCTGTCCACAAAGACGGGGCTGTTTTGTTTTGTCTCAGAGGGCTATTGTCCAAATAGTGGAGATCAAATTTGAATTTTTATGTTTAGTTTGGGTGCAAGTTAATTCAAAAGTCGCAAAAACACTCTCAACTAAGCTGAAATTGAAGTGATCAAGAACTTTCTTTACAACAGAGATCACTTTTTATCAAGCCGTGTCTGACGTGGCTTTATAGCTTTGCTAGAATGATGAGGATATAGGTCTAAATGTAGACTTGTTATCATTGTTTATTACAACAAATTCAGAGTTAACCTTTTCTGACAGTAAGTTGCACTTGAGCTACCGCAATAAAAGCTAATGGCTAGATGATCTATGAGCTTTGATTAGATCTCTTTACGCTCAAGCCTTAAAGAAAAGTACTCATATAAATGTTGTAAAACGAATTCTCAGGGGAATGGTACTGATTCGGCCACTGGCCGTTGCCATACCGCCAATGCTGCCGATTTTCAGTATAAGCTCATCTCAAAACCAACTTATATACATAGAAGTTAAGTGATTTTGATGAGTGCTCAGATGTAGGAAGGGGTCTGATGTTTTCACAAGTCGTATCATCACCGAAAGGACAATTCACAACAGTATTCGGTGCTTGCATTGTTTTAACTGCTGTTTCAACTGTAGTTTCAAACTTATCTGAGCCGGATTACTCCGTAACCATTCGTCTGTCACACGCCCGCACTGCTGGTTCATATGTTGACTTAAGTGCCAACAAGTTCAAGGAGCTCGTTGAGCAGAAGTCAGGCAATCGCGTTACTGCAGACATCTATCCAAACAATGGTCTGGCTGCTGGTCAACAAGATCGCGTCATGGACATGTTAACAAACGGCAGCATCGATATTCAGATTGCATCTGCGACCGATCTGTACAACCTCGATAACCGTTTTGGCACCTTCTGGCTTCCTTTCCTCTTTGAAAACGATGAGCAGATCAACTACTTCGTAAATGACGAAGAAGTTTTCACCACCATGCAGTCATGGTTAGATCCTCACAACATTTCTTTAAAGAGCCTCTACTCTGCCGGTGCTCGTCAGATCAGTAACAATGTAAAAGAAATTACATCCCCATCTGATCTTGAAGGCATGAAGTTCCGTGTACCTCCTTTCAATGCACCTCATAACATTTTCAAGACTCTTGGTGCTGAACCAGTTAGCATGAGCTTCTCTGAAGTTCCTTTTGCTATAGAGAAAGGCCAGATTCAAGGTCAGCAAAGCAACTTAGCTCTGTTCTTAACCTCCAAGTTATACGAGACCCAGCCTTACGTAACCATGTGGAATGGCATGTACGACATCCACGTATGGCTTGCCAATAAAGACACTATGAGCAAGATGAGCAAGGCTAACCAGAAGGCTGTTGATGAAGCTATTAAGGAAACCATTGCTTGGCAGACCAACATGGTTGAGAACTTCAATAAGCTCTATCTCAAGACCTTAGAGTCCAAGGGCGTAAAGATTACCTTCTTAACCCCAGAACAGCTTGCTGCTTTCCAACAGAAGGCATTCCCAATCTACCAGGATTACGTTGCTAAGTTTGGTACCGACACCTTAAACTTCGTCCTGAGCCACCGTGGTAAGCTTGGCAATACTGATAATGATGCAGTATCCATCGACGCTGTTGTAGAGCAGACTGCTATTGATGCTGCCGAGAAGTCCTTAGAGGCTGCTCCAGAATTAGTTAGTAATGTTGTAGGCGATAAGCTCGAGACCCTTCCTGAGGGCGCTATAGCCGCTGAGCAGGCAGCTCCGGCTCCTGCAGCTGAACAAGCTGCACCTGCAGCCGAGCAGGCTGCCCCAGCTCCAGCCGCCGAGCAGGCAGCTCCTGCCCCTGAGGCTAAGCCAGCAGTTGATCAGGCCGCCCCTGCACCTGTTGCTGAGCAAGCCGCTCCTGCCCCTGAGGCAAAGCCAGCTGTAGAACAGGCTGCCACAGCACCTGCTGTAGAGCAAGCAGCTCCTGCTCCTAAGGCAAAACCAGCTGTTGAACAGGCTGCCCCAGCACCTGCTGCTGAGCAAGCAGCTCCTTCCCCTGAGGCTAAGCCAGCTGTTGAACAGGCTGCCCCAGCACCTGTTGCAGAGCAAGCCGCTCCTGCCCCAGAGGCTAAGCCAGCTGTTGAGCAGGCTGCCCCAGCACCTGTAGCTGAGGAAGTAGTTGAGACTACCGATGATGAGGCTGTTGAGGCTTTTGATAAGGCCGCTGCACAAGAGCAAGCTGCTGCTCAAGTAGCTGCAGCACCAGTTGCCGAAGTTACAACTCAGGTTCCTCTCTCACTGTACGCTGAGCTCCCAGTGGTTGCTGATCTCGTAGCCATGGCTAATGTAGTTGAAGTTGAAGTAGCTACTGTAGAAGCTGCTGAGGCTCCTGTTGCTCAAGAGAAGGCAATGGAGACCGCTCCACAGCCAGAGTTATACGCTGAAGAGCTCAAGAAGGAAACTGTTGAGCCAGTTGCTGAAGAATTAGTTAAGGCTGAGACTGTAGCTGCAGCTGCTGCCGATGCTGTACTGGCTGTTGCTGGTGATGCATTACCAGAGACCACTGCTAAGGTAGAGGCTGTACAAAGGGCTTCTGAGGCTGTAGTTAAGGCTGTATCAGCTGAGGCTGCCAAGGAGCGTAATGTAGTAATTGCTAAGGATCAGCCACAGGTTAAGGGCTTTAAGCCAATCTATGAGGATGTTCCTTCTGTTTCTGGCTTCAAGCCAATCTTAGAGGATCACCCAACTGTTCAGGGCTTTGATCCAGTTGTTATCGATCAGCCACAGGTTAAGGGCTTCTACCCATCCCAAAAGCAGGCAACTCAGGCTCCAGTTCGTCATCCAGCTATGACCGCCACAGCTCCTGTTGCTCCAGTAGGCCTCCAGCCATCACTGCAGTTTGTCCCAGTTGGTGAAGCTACTATCCAGTACATCGAAGTTGCACCAGGTCAGTTCCAGGCAGTTCAGGTTGTTCCAGTACAGCCAGTTCAGATCCAGCCTTTAAACACCAAGACCTACGGCAA
>SAMEA103957795__coassemble_1286_pt1 | contig 8247 bp, 4 predicted proteins | sample SAMEA103957795__metabat2_low_PE_026 | metagenome-assembled genome bin SAMEA103957795 (sample SAMEA103957795) | gut metagenome | biome: gut; material: feces | host: Canis lupus familiaris | collected 2014
AGCGACCATACTGGCCGTTTTGATCGTACTGACCGGAACCGCCATAAGAGCGGCCATAGGTGTTTTGCTCGCCATTATTTGGATGGTCATAGCCATCATCATCGTGTGCGTATTGTGACTGGTAATCAGAGCTGTAGAAGTTCTCTGCCATAACAAACCTGCCTTAATCAAAATGATCGTAGCTTCACGGCCAAGAAAAAAGGCGCAAATTATGACCATGAAGCTGCGGTCAGGTTCTAGTTTCATCTATCATCAGTTCTACACACTTCATGCTGGCTATTGCCTGTGTAGCTGGTGAGTTTGTCCGCGTGATTAGAGCCAATCTCATCTTGCGAGGACAGGTGCATCTTAGCGCAAACTTAAAAATCGCGATTTGTGATGGCGTTGGTAAAACAGTAGGTCTTGTGACAGACTTGGCAGCTTTGCAAATTCATAGTTTTGTGAATTATTAAAATGGCTTAAATAGGCCAAAGTGTTCTTGTAAGATGCTTTAAACTTGCTTCATTTATGTGATCTTGATCACTTTTGATTGGTTTGGCATGCGCAAACACAATAAAAAGCGAGCATCCTAGATGTAACAAGGCTTTGAGTGCATTTTTAGACAAAAAATGTTGCGCAACGTCACAAATTTTTGAGACAACCAAATAAATTTAAGGAATAGGCCAAAATATCGTTTTAAAGCCATTAAAAATCTAGCTTACAGATGTTTTATGCATTTATGTATGTATGAAAATGCTAGAGAAAGGCCATTTTTAAAATCGTCAAGACAAATGTTGTAAAAATGTCATTGCTAAATAACCATTGCTGTTCATGTATCTTTTGCAATGGCATATATATCAGGTTTTTGCAGACTTGCATTTATTTGCCAGAAGTAGTATTGCACAAGAAAATTTACGCTTAAAAAGATTGTCTGCACTCTCTTTTTAGTAGTGACTAAAGTTAAATCGTGGCCATAATTTAGGTGGCACCATAAGGCTAGGGGAGATTATTTTCAGTGCCGAGTGTTGCTAAAGTTTGGCTATCTGTGTGGCTTATCGAAGCCTAGGACTGTACAATAAGGCAGTTTTTCCAAAGGTATAGGTATAACAATGTACGTAACACAAGAAAATTTCCAGCAAGTTTTAGAAGGCTCAATGGAAAAGCCTGTCTTATGCTTTTTCTTTATGGAAGACGGTTCATGTGAACGCGCCAAGACTGCTGTAACAGCAGCTATCTCAGATACCAATGAGTACCTGACCTTAGCTATGTGCAATCTCAATGAGCCTGTGTTGCAGTATTTAGCCTCTCAATTAGGCCTGCGCGGTTTACCTGCTATTGCTGTGCTTGATAAGGGCAATCCAGCAGCCATTTTAGAAGGTGAGCAGCAGATCATTGATAACCTGCAAGAACTCATGAATCAGTTCATGCCAAGCGCTGGTGAGCTGTTAATGCGTCAGGCTCTGCAAGCTGAAGCAGCAGGTGACTTATCAGCCGCTGTTCTTGCTGCTGAGCAGGCATATCTTTCTGACAAGGAAAACCGCAGCTTTAAGTTCATCTATGCTCGTATGCTCATTGCTGCTAAGAACACTGCCAAGGCTCATGAGTTACTCGATGATGCTGGTCGTGAAGAGAAGTCCTCCCCAGAGTATCAGCAGTTAATTGCGGCTTTAACTTTAGCTGAGCAGGCACAAAACAGCCCAGCTTTAATGGAGTTAAAGGATAAGTTTGAAAAGGATCCTTCTGATGAGAACGCTGTAGCTTATGCTGTAGCACTTGCTGAGGCAGGTAAGAAGGAAGAGGCTTTAGAGATGCTCTTTACTAAGCTTAAAGAGGATCTTAACAAGGAAGAGGTTAAGAAGACCTTCCTTGATATTCTCAATACTATGAATGGCGATAAGGCACAAAGCCGTTACCGTCGTAAGCTGTACACTCTGATGTACTAAGAGCTAAAACTATTCAAACGATCTGGCACATGAAAAAGAAAACGGCATAAGTTTGCCTTGTTCTTATGCTATGTCTGATTGTTGAGATGTCGTATTACAAAAAAAGCGCCTGTAAGATAGTCTATTACAGGCGCTTTTTTTGTTCATGAAGAAGAAAGAATATTAGATACGATCCTTATCGTTAGACTTATCTGGCTCGGAAAAGTTCTTCTCAATATTCTTAATGCCTATCTCTCTTAAAGTAAGTACCGCTTCTTGTGCTGCATCCTCAGCTTTTTGCGGGTTGCCAAATTCATCATGTGGGTCGTTATTCGGCCAACCTGTAATCAGTGTTTTGACGAAAGTGGCCAGTGGAATAGCGAAGAACACTCCCCAAAAACCCCATAAATTACCAAAGATTAAAATGGCAGAGAGGATGGAGAAAGCATCTAAGTTCATTGCCTTAGAGAAGAGCATAGGGGTAAGTACGTTACTATCTAACAGCTGAATAACCGTGTAGATAACTAAAACCCATAAGAGCTCTGGGCTAAAGCCAAATTGGAATACAGCCACCATAACTACAGGCACTGCAATTACTACTGCACCTACATAAGGGATCACCACCGATAAGCCAACGCCTACGCCAAGCAAGAGCGCGTAGTTCATGCCCATGAGAATAAAGGCCACGCTATTAGCTGCAGCAATGATGACAATGTGCAGGATCTTGCCACGAATATAGCCTGAGATCTGGGCTTGCATGCTTGGCCAGAACTGACGCATCAGCTGCTGATTGTTTGGCAGAATGAAAGTCAGTGCACGCTTTTGTAGTTGTCTCTTGTTGTAGAGCATTAAGAAAGTAAAGATAGGCACAATGATGGCGTAAACGAGCCAAGTAAAGGCGTTTACAACTGATGGCATCAATTGTGTTCTCATTAAGTCAGCGATCTTATTGGTAGCTGCTACACGAATACGGCTGACATACTCCTCTAAAGTTGCAATTGTGAGCATGGATGGCATTGGCTCAGGTAAGTTGTTTAAGACTTCATTAAGCTCATGTGCCACACGAATATCAAAATCGTTAACAGTGAGGTTTATCTGTCCATCGCTACTAGTCACAGTGCCTAGAGAGTGCGTATTGTTAGCACCTTTGATGAACTTGATCTGATAGCCATCAGGATTAGTGTAGGTATGAGTGCTATTAGCTGCAGTGTTTTGGTGTGATTGAACTTCTGTTCCATGTGCACTTGCTTCATGCTTAGCGCCATCTTGCTCAGTATTGGAGATGTAAATGATGGTGGTATCAGGGGTTACCTGAGGAGTGCTATGCGCTGTATCCTCCTTGGCATTACTTACATCTTTGTTCTCGCTATTATTGCTCTCTTGCGAGGTATTAACTTGTGCATTTAGAGTGCTTTCATGTGCAGTTTGTGCAGGATCATCTGCCATGCTTTGAGCAGGATCATCTGCCATGCTTTGAGCAAGAGATTGGGTCTTGTCATCAACAGCATTCGTTTTATTTTCTGAGCCACTTAAGATGCTGCCAGTAAAGCTTTGCTGATCATATACAGCCTGTTTTTCAGGATCTACAGTGCTAAACGATACAATCGAGTTATAAAGCTCAGCACCCTGTTTAATCACATTAGGAGCTACTAACACGCATATGGTGATGAAGAAGGAGCTAAAGATGGTCATGACTATGCATGAACCGATCTTGCGTCCGATACCAAAGCGTCTTTTGAGTTTTTCAACTGGCCAGTCTAGACAGAATGCTAGACACAGAGCCACCACTAATGGGCCTACGAGCCACATAAAGTAGTAGACAGTGATAAATGTAGCTATGAGCACTACTGCAAATTCAATGGTGCCAGGCTGTGAGAAGTGTCGTTGATACCAATGCTTTAAGAGAGATAACATGCCGAGCTTTTGGCCTCTAGTTTTTCAACAACAATAGAGCTAGCGCATGGTTGTTGATAAATAGCCCTGATAGGCTGTGAAATGATAATTAATCTTAACAGGAACATAGTCTAGCGTAGCCATCTGATAAATCCTAGCTTTCTAATAACTCTAAGACAAAAAATTACTCATTTCGTTAAGCTTGTTAAGCCCCGACTCATATGCAATCTGACAATTGAGGCCAAGCGTAGACTTTTTTCAGGAGCACCAAGCCTTTAACTTATTTTTATTGCTCTTGCTTGATGCATGCTAAAGCTAAGCTAAGCATGTGTGGGTACAATGATGTGGTGTTTAACTATGACTTTGCGGTATGTTTTATTAGCACAGTTTAGTGACACCATGGTTATGTTCTCTAAAGTAGACTGGAGTCAACTTTTGGGCAGAGCGCTTTCTTTTTTAAGCGGGATCATTTATAAGCTGATATTAGGATTTGCTTATGCAGCAACGTTATTTATCAGGCCGTAAAGGCATTTTAAGAAAGGCTGGACAAAGTCTGTCTGCTGCAGCACTTGTGGTGCTGTTATCAGGTGGAGCTTATAACGTGTCCTATGCCAACGAAAGCGAAATCCTGATTCCTCAGATCGGTACTGCTGGCGTAATGGGTATCTCCGTACAAAAAGAAATGGCCATTGGTGATTTCTTTATGCGTACTGCTCGTAGCAATATGAATGTGCTCGATGATCCGGTGATGAGCGAGTACGTGACCTCTCTTGGTAATCGTTTGCTTGCTCATGCAGATGGCGTGAACTTTCCATTTGAGTTTTTCATGGTAAGAAACAACACGCTCAATGCATCTGCATTCTTAGGCGGTAAAGTTGCAATCAACACTGGTTTGTTTAACTACGCCAAGACTGAAGATGAGTTTGCCTCGGTTATTGCCCACGAAATCTCCCACGTAACCCAAAGACATATTGCCCGCTTTGTCGAATTAGCTACTGCATCTTCACGCCTGTCAACAGCAGGTATCATCGGCGCTGTGGCCATGTCGATTATTAATCCCGCTTTCGGTGTGGCAGCCATGACTACGGCTGTGGGTGCACAAATGCAAAGCCGCATCAACTTCACTCGTGATAATGAGTATGAGGCTGATCGTGTAGGCATTAGTCTTATGTATAAGGCAGGACTCAATCCTAAGGGTACGGTTGACCTCTTTAGAACCATGCTCTCACAGCAAGGTAATATTAATCCAGCATTTACCTTACTTATCGATCACCCACTTAATGATATTCGTTTAGCTGAGGCGCAAAACCGTGTGACTCAATATGAGCGTCGTAACTATTCGCAAAATCCTGATTACGACATGGCAAGAGCACGTGTGGCAGTTAGATATAGTGGAGTATCAGGAGAGCAGCAATTAAAAACTCTTAAGCAAGCTCTCATGCAAAATGGCGAGCATAATTCAGCGGTCTATCAGAATTATGCCCTGTCTTTAGTTTGTTTGGAGCTCAAGCAATTAGATGAAGCACGATCATATTTGACTCATCTGCCATCTAAGTTACAAAACAACATCTTCGTGCTTGATGTAAAAACTGATATCGATCTTAAGGATGGTAATAGTGGCGCTGCTATTGAAAGACTGCAGCAGGCTTATCGCTACAAACCAAATAATCAGGCTGTAGTGATTAACTTAGCCTATGCCTATATAGAGAGTAAGCAGTTTGCCAAGGCTAAGAACATTTTAGATAAGTATCTACGTAACAAGCCAAATGATGCTTTGGCGGTCTCTTTAATTGAGAAGGCATATTCAGCACTTAATGATAAGTGTTCTGCAATGCAATCACGTGCCGAGCTCTATGCAATCAGTGGCGGCTATTCACAGGCTATTGGTATGTATAACCGTTCCTTACAAGAATGTAGCGATAGACTCACTCGTGAGCGCATTAAGGCACGTGTCTCTCAAATCGTGATACAGCGTTCTTTTGATGAAGAGCTCATTAAAGGCCTCTAAAGATGCAATGAGCATATAGCCGCGCTGCCTCATAAAGCTTTGGATGCTCACTAGCAATGTATAGCGACATAATGAAAAACCCCGCAAATGCGGGGTTTTTCGTTTAGATGCTTAGTTTTGCGTCAAGGGTGTGTGCTTACATATCAGCGCCCTGAATAGCAGGGGTGCTACGGCTTGGTAAACCATCACCAACGCCCACCTCACTGTCTTTGCGTATGTTTGATGGATGAGCTGGACGGACTAAGTCAGGATTGATGCGGCTGTTTGGACGAACATCAGTGGAAGTGCCCACAAAAGTATCGTTGCTTGGGCGCACTGATACATTCTTAACAAAGTCGAAAGTCCATGGGGCTAAGTACTTAAACTCACCAGAGCGACGCATAGTAGCAGCAAGGTTATCTGGCTCTGAGTTAGTAGCAACTTCAAAGACCAAAAGACCATTGTCAAAGCCGATCACACGAGTATCGCCGTCAAAACCATAAGTGATGAAGATATTTCTGATCTCTTTAATATCCTGCAAACTACGTACATTGGAAATACGCATACGTACATAGCCATCACCTGGGCCGATCATGTCGATATCTACATTGTTCTTAGATAAAGCGCTTGGCTCATTAGACTCAGTTTGATTGGATTGATAGGTCATTAAGGCGCGGGCGATGTCACCTGCACCTAAGGCTGCTACCTCATCCATCAGACCTGAAATGGCTGATTGCGCAATTAAAGTACCGTCTTTGTAAAAGAGGTTCCACTTGAAGGTCATGCCACTTTCATTAGGCACGGAACTAATTGCAGCAGCAATGAAGTAATCAGCACCATAGCGAGCTGAGGCTGCAGCTAACACATCATCACGATGATCTAATACTGTGTTGACCGATACCTTTTGGATCTCCTCGATATCTAAGACTGGGAAGATCATACGGTATTTATACTCAGGAGCAGCGCCTAAGATCGCGGAGGCAAATGGGCTTAAGTTTTGACCGCTCACGAGGCTCATATTAGTGCCACCGCTAGAACCATCTAAACCAGCCATCCATACTAAGATAGGGTTAGACAGGCCGTTCCATGATGGAGTGCCCTTCTTTTTAATAATGCTCTGAGCCATAGGCACGCTAAAGCGCAGCACGAGGTTGCCATCAGCATCAGTGGTGAAGCTACGTAAGGCAGGAGCAACATCATCAATGGTGAGATTAGTTGAGCGGCCCATACCTAAAGTAAGGCTGCTCTCTAAGCTCTTGAAGCCTTCGACTACAGCAGCGTCAAAGTCAGTAAGCATAGTGACACTGACTTCTTGGATCTGATCATTTGGATTGCCAGTGCCACCATCTGCTGCCTTTTGCTCTTGAGCTTGGTTTTCAAAGGTAAAGCCAGGCTCAGCTGGAGTAAATGCACCCTGACCATTTGGGTTATTGGTTGCAGGATAAAGTTGATCATTTACCTGTGCGCGGTTGGAAATTTCGGTCTTGCTCTGAGTTTGCAGCTCCTCAGTAACAGTAGGGCCACCGCGAGTTGCTACAGGGACAGGGGCCTGAGCGTTAGCAGCAGGCGCATTGATGCTACCTTGAGGTGCTGCATTGCCAATAGTTGCATTTGCAGCTGGTGCAATCGCAGCCGCTGCCTGGGCAGCCGGAGCATTGGCAGCAGGTGCATTAGCAGCAGGCGCATTTGCATTCGGTGCTGCAGGTGCTACAGCAGGTGCATTGGCAGCAGGTGCTGGAGCCGCCATCGTTTGTGCCGGTGCACTAATCAGCGGTGCAGCTGCAGGCGCTACAGCGGGTGCAGGAGCTAAAGTGGCAGGGGCAGCTGCAGGAGCAGGAGCTAAAGTGGCAGGGGCAGCTGCAGGAGCCGCTGCTGGAGCTTTGGCCACAGGTGCATCGTCAGGAATATAAGGCTTAACTTGGCCGGCTACTGGGGCATTTTTCACTGTAGCACTTTTAACTGGGGCACTTTTAGCTTGAGCTGCAGCAGGTGGAGCACTGTTTACTTGTGTTGCAGCAGGCTTAGCGCTGTTTAATTGTTCAGGTGCTGTAGCTGCGTTTTGCGCTGCAGGTGTAGCAATATTAATGGTGTAGTTACGAGGCTGAACCTTAGTTTGTACAGCCTGCATACCTTGATCAGAGCTAATGGTGACATTGTTCTCAGCGGCATGTGCTATGGCGCAGACGTTGCCGAGCATGAGAGCTGCAGAACCTGCAAGCAGTGAAAACTTTTTGTTGAGCATTCAGATGCATCCTCTAAGTATCAGTGTGCCTGCTAAAGCAGACATGCCATGACTCATAAACAAGATCTTAGCCTGATTGTGAGTCTGTGTGATCTAAGATCTTAAAGATCAAGATCATTGTAGAGCGATTGTTACAGCTTAGATATAGCAAGATCTGTTCTAAGTGTATGTGTGATTAATGAAGTTAGTGATCTTAGCACATGCGCATAAGTGCATGGCGTGGT
>SAMEA103957795__coassemble_1371_pt1 | contig 7839 bp, 5 predicted proteins | sample SAMEA103957795__metabat2_low_PE_026 | metagenome-assembled genome bin SAMEA103957795 (sample SAMEA103957795) | gut metagenome | biome: gut; material: feces | host: Canis lupus familiaris | collected 2014
TTAGTCTCGTTAAAGGTCTTGTCTTGAGACTTATCTTTGAGTGCTGAGCTTGCCTTAGAGCGTGAGTCGCGAGGTAACTTGCCGTCAGATGCAAGCTTACTATCCTGGAGGTCGCGCTTTTTGACGTTATCCTTGAGATCACGCTTGCTGTCGTTATCCTTGAGAGTACGCTTGCTTGCGCTATCTTTTAGCGGGGCAGCATTGTCATTTTTAGCCTGGGCACGGTTCATCATTTTGCCTAAAAGGCCAAATCCACTGACGCCTTCTTCCTGACTTGGGCGCTTCTTTTGAGCCTCAAGCTTGTTTTGCGGAGCATTAGGATTGGCGTTCTTTAAGGCCCACTTATCTTGGCGTGAATTTGCTCTAGAGTTTGAGCCCTTCTCTTCATTAGCGTACTCGCAAGTGATGTACTGCTTAATGAACATCTCTAAGAAGAGTAAGAACATTGCAACTAAGAGCGGGCCAAATATCAGGCCCATGAAGCCGAACAGTGGCAGACCAGCAATAACACCAAATATGGTGACTAGTGGGTGGGTGTCAGCCATGCGCTTTTGCACGATCATGCGCAGCACATTGTCAGACTGAGAGATCACCACAATACCGTATAAGCTAATGTAGAGGGCAGGGAGCATGCCTTGCTCAAAGTACTGCACAATGGCCAGAGGAATCCATACTAACATGGAGCCCACGATTGGGATCATGGAAGCAAAGCCAGTGAGCACACCAAATTCAATGGGATTGTTCACGCCACAAATATAGTAGCCAACTGCAGCTACTGTGCCCTGAATCATGGCAAGCAGCGGAATACCGATGGCGTTGGACTTTACGATGGTAGATACCTTGTTAATGACAATAGTCTTGTTACGGTCATTAAAAGGTAAGCAGCGGGCAATACCGCGCTCCATACGGATACCGCCTGCAAGTAAGAAGAATAAGATGAGCAGTGCGGTGAACAGATTGATTGCTGCGTCATTGATGCCGGCTACCAATGAGTTCATAAAAGCTGTTACCTTTGCAGTAGCAAAGGCAATGCTCTTTTCAGAAACCAAGTCAAGCTTGGTAGTGCTCTCAAGGTACTTAATCGTATCAGCAAAGCGCTTCATCACAACATTGATATCAAAATCAAGATTGTTGATAAGTTCAATGATGTACCAAATGGCAGCTGAGAAAGGTAGTACCACGAAGACTGCTACCGCAATGGTCAAAATCCATGGAGCAAGTCCAGGAGATAGGCGGTTAGCAAGATAGATATTAGTACGGCGCAACAGAATATAGAGGGTAATTGCACCTAAGGTACCGTTTAGAAAAGGCATTGCCTGTACAAATAACAGACCGCCTAAGATGAGCAGTAATCCAATTAAGGTCCACTCAAAAATGAGTTCGCGATTGTGGCTCAAGATCAGCCTCTAAGAGCTTGTCATTCACATTAAAACCCGCATCAGCCAGATGCCGTTACTGATCTTATACGCCCCAAAACATTAAAGTAACCAAATTATCTAAGCATCGCTAGACCAAGTACTTAATAGCATTAGCGCCACTTAACATGGCCATGAACAACAACTCATGATGGCATCATAAGCTAGCTTTAGTACATAGCAAAGATACCAACTGCAGCACTATAAAGCTTGTAGCAATCTAGCGTGGCATAGCACTATAAACTTGGTCTAAACAAGCCATTTTCCACCCTTAAGAGTGCTCAAATTAAAGCTAGAGCTCTGTGGTGGCAAAGACCAAACTAGCTGTGACTAAGCCGAAACTAGCAGGTACTAAGACCAAACTAGCTGTGGCTAAGCCCAGACTAGCAGGTACTAAGACCAAACTAGCTGTGACTAAGCCCAGACTAGCAGGTACTAAGACCAAACTAGCTGTGACTAAGCCCAGACTAGCAGGTACTAAGACCAAACTAGCTGTGACTAAGCCCTGACTAGCAGGGGCTACGCCCATGCTTCTATCAAGCAGTTAAGCATGTGAGCAATTTAAACTTGCAAAGCGCAAACTAAAAAGCTGCTTGATATAGCCAACTACTTAGACAAAAAAGCTTGTGCAAGCAGTGGCGATACTCATTTTGGTCATTACAAAAAGCAATGGCCAAGATTTGGTTTTAGCAAGATGCCATTTTTATGGCTGTCTTGCCTAATTCTTTAATGTTTTATAACTACTGTACTTACTAAACTTACACTGCAGCACTCCTAGCAAAACTATGTATTGCTTTGCTAGTTTCTATAGCACTAATTAGCAAATTGCCATTAGTGCTAGCTAAGGCTATCAGTGATAAACCTAAGGTCGCTGTGAGCGGCCTTGGCACTCATTTGCGCTACATTAAACAGCCTTAACGCTGTCATGGGCATAAGAGCGCTTTGGGTTTAGTGGTGGCATGGCAAACGGTACATATCATATGAACCAAGGGTGCTTGAGCCACTAAAGTAGTTAGCGAAAAATTTTTAAAACTTACTATGTCATAGCCCATAACAAGCTAGATAACTATGCTTAGCAATTTACTCATCAGTTAAAGCTAAGCTCCTCAAGCTTGGGGCTTTAGTAGCTAGAACCATTGGGTCTAGTACAAATAGTAGTTACAGACGTCTTTTGCTAGCAATGCGCTTTACTACGGCTGTGATCTTTACTCGTAAAAGAGCTATTTATTATGAACCGTAGCTATCCATTTTATTTAGATAGTAGCGCTTTAAAATCGCATCATCAGCTAAAAAAGGCGCAGATGAGCCATTTAAGTAGTAAGACTTAACGTAAGTCCTTGTAGCTAAAACACATCCGTGCATAGTATGGCTGCAGCATATAGAGTTAAGCATCATTTCTATAAAGCTTAGCCATAGACCTCATCACCTTATATTGAGGGAGAGGAGGAGGAGGGTGTAATACACCTAATCAGTATGGCAGACTCAAAGCCCCGTGATAGGCTTTAAATCTTATCTGGTCGCGATGCGACCCTCAAAGAAGTCTCATTAAACTCTATTGGTCTTATAAAACCTCTTTGAGGGGAACATCATGGCAAAGCAAGTAAAGGTTCATGCAGATCATGAGTTACTTGCTTTGCCAAATTAGCTTGGCTCAAAACGGCAAGAGTAGTTTTGCCTTTGAAGCTAAGACTGTTCTAGCTTGGCCATTTGGCTAAGACTGTTCTAGCTTAGCGATTATGGGAAAACTAGTGTTAGTTTTGCCGTTAAGGCTAATGCATGGGGACTAAATTAGATGTCCTTGGCAAAAGCAACAGCGCGGCCAATGTAGGTCTCAGGAGTGAGCTTGCGCAGCTGCTCCTTAGCCTCCTCAGGGATCTCGAGAGTATCGATGAACTTGAGCATGGTCTCGGCGTTAACTTCACGACCACGAGTGAGCTCCTTGAGCTTCTCGTATGGGTTAGCGATGCCGTAACGACGCATTACAGTCTGATATGGCTCAGCTAAAACTTCCCAGTTGTGGTCAAGCTCGTCACGTACGTGGGCCTCGTTAGCCTGTAACTTGGAGATGCCCTTTAAGGTGCTCTTCCATGCTAATACTGAGTAACCGCAAGCAACACCTAAGTTACGTAAAACGGTTGAGTCAGTCAGATCACGCTGGAAGCGGGATACTGGTAACTTGGCAGCTAAGTGAGCGAAGATGGCGTTAGCCAGACCGATGTTGCCCTCAGAGTTCTCAAAGTCAATTGGGTTAACCTTGTGAGGCATGGTTGAAGAGCCGATTTCACCAGCGATGGTCTTCTGCTTGAAGGTGCCGTAGGAGATGTAGCCCCAAATGTCACGATCGAAGTCTAAGATGATGGTGTTGAAACGCTCTAAGGCATTGAATAACTCAGCGATGTAATCGTGAGGCTCAATCTGAGTGGTGTAAGGATTGAAAGTAAGGCCTAAGGACTCCTCGAACTCCTTGGAGAAGGTGTACCAATCAACCTCAGGGTAGGCGCTTAAGTGAGCGTTGTAGTTACCAACGGCACCGTTGATCTTACCCATGATCTCAACAGCGGCGATCTGATCGCGCTGACGACGCAGACGGTAAACAACGTTAGCCATTTCCTTACCTAAGGTGGTAGGAGAAGCAGGCTGGCCGTGGGTACGAGCCATTAATGGCAGCTCAGCATACTCATGAGCTAAACGAGTGATCTCGCTAATAAGTTCATCGCACATTGGCAGGAGAACTTCTTCACGAGCAGTCTTTAACATCAGAGCGTGGGAGTTGTTGTTGATATCCTCTGAGGTGCATGCGAAGTGGATGAACTCTTTGACCTTGGAGATCTCTTCGTTGCTGGCAGTCTTGTCCTTTAAGAAGTACTCAACAGCCTTAACGTCATGATTGGTAACAGCTTCACGACGCTTGATGTCTTCAGCATCTTCAACGGAGAAGTTAGCAATGATGTCATCGATAAAAGCGATGGTCTCTTTTGAGAAAGCTGGAACTTCTTTAATTTCAGGGCAAGAAGCTAATTTCTTAAGCCAGGTGAGCTCAACCTGAACACGGAAGCGCATTAAGCCATACTCTGAGAAGATAGCGCGCAGTTCCTTTACTTTAGATTCGTAACGACCATCAAGTGGAGAAATCGCGGTAAGCGGCGATAATTGCATAACTGACCCCAAAAGTTGAAGTAATGTAGGCATTGACGTAGTCATGTACTAGACGTGAGCACATGCAGCTAAATATGTAATTCTGCACTGCACAGCCCGCCCCGTCAATGAAAAAAACTTATTTTGTCTGCATCTAAAGCGCAAAACCATGCTGCAGACTAACTAGACAAAAGCTAAGCTAGCTTAAAAAAGCGCCGTTGCAGTGCAATGGCAGCCCATGATCTTTTGATCGCCTTAAACGTTACTAAAGTTAATCAAGAGTTTTTTAAACAAGCTGCAACAATCTATTGATGTTTTAGTAAATGATCTGCATATGCTTAACTACGTGCTTAAGCTTAGTAGTCTTGGTACTCAAGTAACTTTAGTGTTGTGCTTTTGCAAGTGATAAAGCAAAAACAGCCATCTAGTTAGATAGCTGCTTTTGGTCTTTAACTAAGACGTAATTAACGGAGACCGCCTTGATGCTTAGAGATGATCTGACGGGCGCACTCAATAATGTTCTTATAGTGGAACATTAATGAATAACGCTTGCCACCCATCTGATGCCACAGCATGGAGGCACGGATGCCAGATAAGAGCAGGGCTCTAATCATCAGCTGGAACTCACTGCGGCTTAAGTAGCTCTCCTCACCGTAGATGATGAGCTTAGGAAAGTTAGGGCTAATTAAACCAGAGTAAATGCCTGAGTAGAGCTTGATGACATCGTAATCAACTAAGACATTATTCTCGGCAGTTTCATAGTTTGGATGCATAGCAAGTACTTGATCTCTGAGTCTATCCACCTCACTATCAAGCTGCTTTGAGACCATAGACTGACGCTCTAAATTAGTCTCAAGTGACATGATAGAGAAGGCGATCTTGATTAACTCTGCATTCTTAGGCTGAGCGGCCTCTTTTGGATATAAAGAGGTGAGAAGCTGAGTTAAACCAGGGATCATGGTTGATGGATTATAGATGTCCTCAACAGTGTTTGGATTAGTGATGATGAGAGCACGCATTAAAGGAGCAATGGCGCTTTCATCAACTTTACCGAAACGAGCAACAGTTTGGATTTGTGCAGCAGACTGGAACACGCCTGCTAGCGCAAGAGTTTCGGCGTAGGTATTGGTAGACATTGTTAAGGACTCCTACTCTTAAGAGCATCCATAAAAACTACGATACTAATACTTTAATTGTTTAAGTGCTCGGCTGAAGGCACACATAAGATTTTGTTCGTTAGACGATCTTACGATCTTATGCTTTGAATGCAGCCTAGTCACAAGACTTTAGCACTCTTGAGTAAGGCAAAACTTAGGAGCAATGCTTAAAGTTTTGCCAAACAAAATTCTTATTTAATCGGCTCTTCAATAATTGCACCGCCTAAACAGTCAGCACCATTGTAAAAGACCACAGACTGTCCTGTAGCTACTGCAGAGACTGGGTTATCAAAAGTAACCTTGAGCATGGAGCGCAGGCCGTTTGGCTCAGCTGCTGTAGCAGGGCTTGAGTTTACTTGAGTGCCATTATCATCGAGATAAACTCGCTGCACTGTACATGCAACATCAGGCTGACGATAGCGAACCTTGCAAGTGCACTTAAGTGGCAGTTCAGGCAGACCTACAATCCACGTCTCATTACCAGCAAGTAAGCCATTGGAGAACAAGGCTGGATGGTTATGACCTTGAGCTACGATAAGGGCATTGTTAGCCATGTCTTTATCCACGACATACCATGCCTCACCAGTACCATCGGCGCTGCCGCCAATGTGCAGGCCCTTGCGCTGACCAATAGTGCAGTACATTAAACCAGGATGTTCGCCAACTACCTTGCCCTCAGTTGAAATGATTGGGCCTGGAGTAGAGGCGTCAGGTAAGTACTGATGCAAGAATTGACCAAAGCGCTTTTCGCCGATAAAGCAAATGCCTGTGCTGTCCTTTTTCTTGGCAGTGACTAAGCCACGCTCTAAAGCAAGTTCTCTTACACGTGGCTTTTCAATATGGCCAACTGGGAAGAGAACGCGGCTAAGCTTATTTGGACCAATGGCGTGCAAGAAGTAGCTTTGATCTTTATTTTTATCTAAGCCACGCAGTAAATGCGCATCTGCTCCGATGCCGCCATCAAAAGATCTGAGGCAATAGTGACCAGTTGCAATGAAGTCAGCGTTCAAATCCTCCATGGCGTAATCCATGAAAGCTTTAAACTTAATCTCTTTATTGCACAGGATATCTGGATTAGGAGTACGACCCGCGCGGTATTCGCTTAAGAAGTTCTCAAAAACGTTGTCCCAGTACTCAGCAGCAAAGTTAATGGTTTTAAGCTCGATGCCAAGCTTGTCACAAACATCCTGAGCATCCTTACGATCCTCAGCAGCTGAGCAATAGGTGTCGTTATCGTCCTCTTCCCAATTCTTCATGAACAGTCCAGTGACGTTCATGCCTGCCTCTTTAAGTAAGGCTGCAGATACAGAAGAGTCCACGCCACCTGACATGCCTACTACGACGTTTTTACCCTTGAGCTCGTCATAAGGAATCTTGTCATCAAAGACATGGTCAGGAGCAAATAAAGTCTTAGACATTAGCCACGAACCGTAGTGATTAATGAAAGAGGGAAATTCTGACCCTTGTCGTAATCATCGAAAGATGATCCGACTAAACGAGTACGCCACTGACTCTTGCGATTGTTGATCTCTTCACGAGTCATCCAGTGTACAGCTAAGATATCGCCATCAGGATCGGCTGGATGTGCCTTAGTAGGATCGTTGTCCTTGAGGCGAGCCTTGAAGGTAAAGCGGATAATGGTATCCTTTTCTTTTACGTAGTCGTAAATACCAACTAAGTGCTCAAGCTCAATTTCACAACCAGTCTCTTCAAGGCCCTCGCGCACGGCAGCCTCTAAAATGCTCTCTTTAGCATCGACATGGCCTGCTGGAATACCAAAGCAACGCTCGCCAGTATCCTGAAACTCTTCAACCATTAAAAAACGACCTTCGTGCTCAATGATGAGCGCAATGGTCAGATGTGGCTTAAAACGCTCGGCCATACATGCCTCTTGAAAAACCTAAATCTAAAAGCCTAGCAATCAATAAACAAATCGACTGCAGTGCTGATGCAAAGACAAGCTTATGCCTTTGCTCATCTACGATCTTTTGCCTGCTGCGATCTTAGCGCATAACGCCAGTGATCTTTTGTCTACTGCGATCTTAACGCATAACGCCAGTGATCTTTTGCTTGCTTAGATCTTAGCGCATAACGCCAGTGATCTTTTGTTTGCTGCGATCTTAGCGCATAAC
>SAMEA103957795__coassemble_1459_pt1 | contig 7504 bp, 4 predicted proteins | sample SAMEA103957795__metabat2_low_PE_026 | metagenome-assembled genome bin SAMEA103957795 (sample SAMEA103957795) | gut metagenome | biome: gut; material: feces | host: Canis lupus familiaris | collected 2014
AGCATTTGCTCAGGCATGAGCTAACAGTGAGTAAATCATGCCCCTTTAACGAGCTTTTGCAAAAATATCAGTCCCTTATTCGGTGCGTTATCTAAACACACCTCTTGCTCAGGGCTAATATTTTCCCATTGTTTTTGTACCATACGATCTTTTGAGCCGAAATTGGTACTTCTAGGCAGATTGTTGGCTTATTTAAGCCGTTGCCACTACTGAGTAGTGCATGATTGATGTACGCGCCTTTTCACTCAATTTTGGGTGATTTGAATGATTAGAATAATTTTTACATAGCACAGTGTTTCCTAGATATACAAGTAGCGCCCAGCAATAAAGCAAGGGCGCATCTTAAGGCTTACTTTTAGTGCTGCATAAAGGGCTGCTATTTTTCTTTGGTAAAGTTTCTCACAAATGACGGGCTCAATGATTGAGTTAAGCATCAAGCACTTTTAGCAATGTAAACATGCAATCCGTCACTCCATTCCCCACACATAAATTAGGTGCTCGACACCTTTTGGAGATTTTATTATGGCTTTTACCGTTAGAACAAACGCTCCTTTCCGTGCTGATGTAGTTGGCTCATTCTTACGTCCTGACGTGCTGCATAATGCACGCAAACTTCACGCCGGTGGTCTATTGGACGACGCTGGTTTAAAGAAAGTTGAGGACGAGTGCATTAGCGACCTTGTCAAAAAGCAAGTTGCTCATGGTCTTAAAGTCATTACCGATGGTGAGTTTCGTCGCAGCTGGTGGCACCTGGATTTTATGTGGGGATTGACGGGTGTTGAGAAGGCCTCTAGAGAACGTGGTTACGGCTTTGTGGGTATTGATACTCGTGCCGAGACTGCAGTTATCACCGGCAAAATCTCTGGTGAAAACCACCCTTTTGTCGAGCACTTTAAGTTTGTTAAGCAATTTGAATCCTTAGCAGATGGTTTAGTTGCAAGACAAACCATTCCTGCCCCTGCTCAGACTTTGGCTACTTTCCTTAATGTACGCAACACTGAACTTAAGACTAATTGGCGCGACTTCTACGCAAGTGAAGAGGCACTAATCGAAGACATTGGCGCAGCCTATCGCACTGTAATTAAAGATCTCTATGCAGCCGGCTGTCGCTCAGTGCAAATTGATGATTGTACTTGGCCAGTACTGTGCGATGAAGAACTCGTAAAAAACAGCGGTCTAGATGTAGATCATTTGGCATCACTCTACCTCAAAGCCAATAATGCTGCACTACAAGACAAGCCTGAAGATCTCAGAATTTGTACTCACATTTGCCGTGGTAATTACCGCTCTCATTACTTCTCAAAGGGCTCATACGATCGCGTAGCCAATGTAGTGTTTGCTCATGAGAATGTCGATGCTTTCTACCTTGAGTATGATGATGAGCGCTCCGGTACCTTTGAGGCATTACAGCTCATTCCAAAGAACAAGCAAGTAGTCTTAGGTGTCATTACCTCTAAGCGCCCTGAGCTTGAAGATGAGGCCTTCTTAGAGCAGCGTATTGCCAAAGCAGCTGAGTACTTCCCACTTGATAACTTATGCCTCTCACCTCAATGCGGTTTTGCCTCTACTGAAGAGGGCAATTCCCTTACCGAAGATGAGCAATGGGCTAAGGTTGACTTAGTAGTACGTACAGCCAAGAAGATCTGGGGCTAATTAAGTACAACTAATCAGTATTAGCGCAAATTAAATCTGACTGACAAAAAGCAAAGGCCAAATTGTGCATGAATATTTGTTCATGCCTCTTTGGCCTTTTATGTGTCCATTATCTATAAAGTCAGCTTTGCTCTGCTACCTAACTAATATGAAGTCAGCTTTGCTCAGCTACCTAACTAAAATGCCTTTGAGCTTGAAAGAGCTTGCATAGCTTACGCTTGAACAAGAGCGCTATCTTAAGATGCTATTAATCTAAAGAGCCTTGTGCTGCTGGCTTGGCCTCATCAACATTGAGGCTATCATCATAAGGTTCAGGGGATTGCACCACATCTTTGCTCTCATCGATGGCTGGTGTCTTAGGCAGAGAGTCCACATCCCCCTTAAGTAATTCAGAGCGCTTAGGTTTGATAGTTTCAGGTGCTCTTAAGACACCTTTGCCTGTTGGGCAGCTGTAGGCACGGCCAGATAAGAAAAACTCAGTTGGAGCCATGCCGCTTGGACCATGTAAAAATGGGCCGTCGTCATAGAAGAAAAAGCCTGGCATGACACTCATATTGGTCTCAACTAAGTGATTACCTCCAAGCTGAGCCGTCTTAAGCTTGAGCAGACGACGTGCTGATTCTAAATTGACTGCGCCATAGTGATTGTTAACATCACCAACAAAGGTACATCCCACTACCTCACTAGGCATAGCAGTAACAACCGAGGCTATCATATCCTCTTCTTGCGGAGTATATGCAGCGCATCCATTAAGAACTAAAGCAGTGGTAACACCTAAGGTTACGGCTGCGTACTTAAGCTTACGATTATTCATACAAACTCCAAAAGGTTATGCCTCACAAGATGCATATGCTCATAGTATATGGCAAATGTAAGTAGCGATGCCTGTAAATATCTTATGCCTCAAAACTTAGCTGAGACTTTAAATTTTAAGATCGCCGCGTCACAACTTAAGACAAATAGCCTTTATCAAGATCTAAAGCCATGCACCGCTCTTAATAATCGCCGCTTTGTTCAGTGATTACAAATGGCATTTGGAGCACTAACTGCTCCCATGTTCATGGAGCACTAATTGCGGCTATGCAAGGTACGCTTCATAGACTTTGCTTTGAAGAGGTCTAATGGGGTATTGAGTAATTGCTCCTCAAAAGACTGCAAGCACAGCTTTAAGATCTCCATATCCTCAGGTGGCATCTTGTTGAACTTGAAGGACGAGATCTTGTCATTGCCCTTGTAATACACCGAGAGTTTGAGCTGATTGCCTTGAGGGCTAACAAGCTCCACTTGCTTTAAGTAGTTCTTATCCTCAATTGCACCAACCTTAAAGCCAAGTGGGGTAAGGATATTATTAAGGCGCTTAGCAAAAGGAACCACAGTACCCATTCCTGCCTCAACACTACCTTGAGCACTTAGCTGATTGTTTTTAACTGCCTTAAGAGCAGTATCCTCATCAACTAAGGTTAAGTTTTTATTGCGCTTTAAGAGGCGATTAGAATCACGCTCATTTTGCTCAATATATGCCTCAACTTGCTCATCACTCTTAAGCTGAATATTGTGGATAGAACTACCCACTAAGTTCTTGAGCAAATAGAAAACCTCTTTTGCATCCTCAAGCTCAGATGATGTCTGTACAAAGGAGACCAGATCTCTTTTGTTATAAAACACAGATAACTTAAAGCGCTCGCCATCTTGTGTCTCCATAAAGCACAGCTTTTGGTAGTTACGATCTTCAATACGACTTACGTGCACTCGAGTCGCTCTTAAGATCTCTTGTAGTGCTGCACCAAAGTCTCGACGCTCACCTGAGTAATATTCCTTTTCCTCAGCACCACGAGGCTTCATATAAGAGCTACGAGTGTACTTAATACCAGTAGACTCTCTACGCTCTTTTGGATCTACATGCCACTGAGCAGTATTTTCTAATACCGACAGACGCTTATGACCCTCAGCACTAATACGCTCATGCTCAATTAAAGCCTCTTGAGCACGCTTGTTTTCAAGCTCAGTGTACTTAGGTCCATCATCATCATCTTCTTCATTTCTATTCTTTATAAACTTGCGCAGCTCTTCAGGTATACCTTGCTCCCATGGCGCAACCTCGTCAGAAAAGCCTGCAGTACTGTCTGTAGCTCGCAAAGCTCTTCCATAGCCACCTTGCGTCTCAAGTAAAGGCATGCCTTTTCCTGATGAGAGATCTTTACCCTTTAAAGAGGCATAGTGCTCATCATTATCGCTTTCAGACTGCAAGGCCTCATAAGCCTCCAATATGCCATCAAAATCTAGATCTTCATCCTCACTAGCCGCACTATCTTGAGCAGACGAAGAGCTCAATGCGCTACCACTATTTTGAGCATTGTCAGATAGACTTTGAGAACTAGCTGCATTAGCACTAGGAGTATGAGTGCCTACAGCACTTGCCTCACTAACTACAACGCCATCAAAACTATCTTGTGCTACAAAAACCGAATCATCTATCTCTTGCTCGTGCTGCACGGTAGCAACACAGACGCTATCACCATGTCCTGTAGCATCATCCCAAGGCGCTCTCTCATCGCCCGCACCGCTTGCATTAACTTCACTACTTGCTGACAAATCACTACTTGATGATAAATCATTACTTGCAGCCCCATCCTCAGAACCTGTTGCAACCTTCTCATCTTGTGGTGGCATAACCATGCTCTTAGGATATGAAGCCGAGGCATCAACGCTCTGAGTATGCGGTACTGTGCTATCAACGCTCTGAGCATGCGGGTCCGTGGTATCAACTCTTTCTAAATGAGCCTCATCATAAGCGCCTAAGACCGCATCATACTCTTGCCATACTTGAGTGTAGGCATCATGAGATTTGGCTCCTTGATAACTATCTTTATCCATAGCAAAGCTACGGCTAGCGTAATTATCTGATGCGTATGGATGAGCTGGCGATGAGGGGGCGGCAACATCAGGTGCTAATGCACAAGGAGGCGCTGAGGCTGCTAAGGTAGTAGCCTTAGTGCTATTTGCATTGGCGCTACCTCTCTTAGCTGTGTGCGTTGTCTTGCTAGCACTCGACTTAACCTTACTAGTAGTGCTTGAGGCTACTGCAGATGATACAGTGGCACTCGCTAATACAGGTGGTGTAGTGGATACTGTGACATTTGCAGATACTGGGACATTTGCGACTAGCTTCGATGGCACAGGGGTTGTGGATGATGCAGATGTGCTTGAGCCTTTAGGAGGCTTACTTGTGGCCATGTACTCATCAATACGCTGATCCATGGACATGTTAGGCACGGTATTTTGCGTGCTTTTAGGACGTGATGAGACCTTACCTAGATCGGACATGCTTACTACACGAGTGGTAGGAAGTAAGTCTTTGTAGTCACTAAAAGCCATAGCTATATCCTAAAAGATCGAGTCTGATAAAAAGCACCCATATGATTAAAGTGTGCTTGATGAGCCTAGATTACACTAGATTTTTGCACCATTGCTATGCAATTGTAGGCCTCTATTGTTTTTGCAAGCTTAGCATAAGCGGGGCTATAAGCTCATGCTCTAAAACAAGTGAAACTTAACAATATGGCCACAGAGGCTTATTTTCTGTGAAGCCCATAAGGTTCTTTTTAGCTGCATATATTTGGCAAGCCTAAGAAAAACGTGATGATGTTTAAGCCGCATTTGTTAAAATAAGCGCCCAACATATCCTCATTGCTGATAGTACAGCTAAAAAACTCGAGGATAGGTTCTTGTGGTCTTAATCTTAGCTAATTTCTTGAGCCTATAGACCCAAAGTTTTTCTTAGGACAAAGCCAATGCTTACCAAACTCACTCTAAAGCTCTACAAATACACTGATACAGATGCTTGGGCAAGGTTATGCCATACCAAAACAGGCATATTCTTAGTCTCAGTAGTGCTAGGTGCCTTAGGAACTTTAGGCTTTGCTCCATACAATAATTGGGTAGTTACTTTAGCTACTCTGGCCTTTGAGTTCTTCTTTGTCTCAACCTTTAAGTCCTCTAAGCGCGTGTTCTTTTCATTGCTGTTGTACTTTACAGCCATGAACACTTTCACCTTAGAGTGGCTTAACTATGTTATGACTGGCTTTGGTGGCTTACCACCAATTGCCTCTTATTCAATTGAGACTCTCTTCTCTGCCTATTTAGCTATCTTCCATGCCTGCCTTGGTACTCTAGCCTTTAGACTGTCCATGCGTCGCATCAAGAAAGATGAGCTTGAGACTGACCATAGCCAAGGCAAGGATAGCGCTGCTACTGCAGCTAATGACAGCTCTGCTAGCACGGCTAATGACAACTCTGCCAATGCAAGTTCCTCTAACGATGCTAGTGCCAAGAGCGATGCTAAAACTGCAGATGCTGATGATTTTGATGATGAGGAGGCTGTAGAGGCACCACCTCCTGCTTTTTCATCTCGACCAGTACCTGCTGAGTCTAGTGCATCTCCATCAAAGATGCAGGATATGCCAAAACACGGCATCTCGGCTGGTTCTACTCGCTTATATCCAATTCTTACACTTAAGGATGGCATTGATCGCCGCTTCTTTAAGAATGCGTTTTTATTAGGCTTTCTGCCAGCAGCTTTAGTTCTTGCTGATTACATCATCGGTGTACTCTTTACTGGTTTCCCATGGATGTATGTTGGCTATACCACCGTTGATAGTCCTTTTGCATCCTTTGCCCCATTAGTGGGTGTACGAGGCATTAGCCTTCTGTTCTTTATCTGTGCGGGCGCTATTGCTCTTGCTATTGAGCGTCGCTATGTCTATCTGCCAGTGGCTGGCTTTATTTTCTTTGTCAGCATCATCATTATGGGTATCAAATACGTTACCCCAATGGAGCCTATCAAGGTTGCAGGTATTCAGGGCAATATCGAGCAGAGCATCAAGTGGGATCCTAACCATACCATCCCAAGCATCAAGAAGTATATGAACCTTACCTCTCCAGAATTAGGTAAGAATGATGTAGTAATCTGGCCTGAGTCAGCCATGCCTGTATATGTACAGCAGATTGTGCCGCTGCTTGATGATCTTAACTTTTTGGCCAACGAACAAGAAACTGCCTTGTTAATGGGTATCCAACGTGTTACTCCTGACAAGCTCAGCTATAACTCCATGTATGTTTTTGGTCAGAGCAAGAATCTATTTGATGCGCAGATTTACGACAAGCGCCACTTAGTGCCATTTGGTGAGGTAGTACCGTTTGAAAACCTCACTCGTCAGCTAGGTTCAATCTTTAATTTCCCAATGTCATCCTTTAGCCCAGGTGCACTTGATCAAGAGCAAATTCATATTGAGAAGTTCGATCTTAAATTCATCCCTGCTCTTTGCTATGAGTCTATCTTCCCTGAGTTAATGCTCTCCATGTATTCAGATGAGACCAATGGCATCATCATGATCTCTAATGACTCCTGGTATGGCGATACCCGTGGCCCAATTGAGCATTTAGCTATTGCGCGTATGCGTTCTATGGAAATGCAAAAGCCAATGATCCGCGTTACAAACTCAGGTATCACTGCCTATATCGATGAGCTCGGAGCTATTGTAGAGCGCTTACCATCTGATGAAGAAGGCGTACTGCACATGCAATACGTTCCAACCTCCGGTACCACTCCATACGCTAAGGGCGGTATCTACATTTTCATCGTCATGGTACTTGCTACTATTGCCTTAGGCTTCATGTTGCGTCGTGTCCGTCAAGATGCTTTCCAACAGCAGTTTAACGACATGATCCGTCCATAAATCTTCTTTAACGATCTCGGTGTGGCCATTATGACCACACCTTGATCAATTCTCCATAGCACCTGCCTTCAAAATGCAGAGACTATGGCTAATCCTCAAGCTACACTGCACCTCAA
>SAMEA103957795__coassemble_1618_pt1 | contig 6869 bp, 5 predicted proteins | sample SAMEA103957795__metabat2_low_PE_026 | metagenome-assembled genome bin SAMEA103957795 (sample SAMEA103957795) | gut metagenome | biome: gut; material: feces | host: Canis lupus familiaris | collected 2014
GACCTGCGGCGTCGTCCTTTGAACTGTTGATACGAAGACCTGAGGAGAGTCTTTGGTATGAGGTGTTCAGAGCTAAGGTGGAGTTAGCAAGCTTACGCTGAGCGTTGATGGAGCTAACGTTAGTGTTGACATACAGGGCCATTTGTTACCTCCTATCTGCCGCCTAGCAGGTTTAATGCTACAGTAGGACGCTGGTTAGCCTGAGAAAGGATGGTCTGAGATGCCTGCTGAATAATCTGGTTCTGAGTTAAAGCAGCAGTCTCAGATGCAAAGTCAGTATCGCGAATACGGCTTCGTGCATCAGACTCATTTTCTGCAATAGAGCTCTGATTGCGGATAGTACTTTCCATACGATTTTGCACTGCGCCTAAGGCCGCACGTCTAGAATCTACCGCCTCAATCATCTTATCAATATTGGCTAATGTGACCTGAGCGTAGCTTGCCTGGCACACAACCCAATGCACTACACCGTTGCTTAAAATTAGGCCTGACTTTGAAATATTACCTTTAGCATTCTGAACAGTGAGTACGGCCATAGATGCAATGCCTGACAAATGAAAGCCTCTAGACATAGCTAAAGTAATCATGTCTTGAGCATTAGCACCAACTTGGAAGTAATATTCACCATTAGCGTTTTTTAAAGTATCTACGTTTGCTGCGCCCTTACTCATAAGAACATGTGCACCTGCAAATGTAGTCTTCTTACCGATACGTGTAATTTCTTGGCAAAGAGAATTTACTTCCTCTTGGAGGGCCTTACGGTCTTTTGCGGTGTTGGTACCGTTAGCAGCCTGTACGGCTAAGGTACGGATACGCTGCAGCATGTTGGTGGTCTCATCGAGAGCACCTTCAATGGTCTGCGCTAAGGCGATACCGTCATTAGCGTTACGGTTGCCCTGGTTGAGGCCGTTAATTTGGGATGTTAAGCGGTCAGAGATCTGCAGACCTGCTGCGTCGTCCTTGGAGCTGTTGATACGAAGGCCGCTTGAGAGTCTTTGGTATGAGGTGTTCAGAGCTAAGGTGGAGTTAGCTAATTTACGCTGAGCGTTAATAGAGCTAACGTTAGTGTTGACGTATAAAGCCATAGTTTGTTTCTCACATCATGAGCCATGAGCTCACTGTAGAACCATGGCTAATATCATCTATGCAAGAAAGAGCATATTTTGTGCCTATCAACAATACGTTATTAGCTATATCTTTGCGACAGTATGGCCTTGTCGATGGAGATGCATTTGAATGGCTTTTGCCATTGGTGCATATTAGTAGTGAGGAGGTGGGGTCTCTTCGCTGAGAGGACGCACGGCTGCCGGGGCATCTTGCATCGAGGCTAAGAACTTGATTTGGCGTTCAAGCTTATCGACTCTGTCTAAGAGATTATCGATGTATTTGCCGGTGTCATTGAGAGTCATGTCCATCCAAGCAAGGCGCTCTTGCATCTTTTGCATATCGTTTTCAAGCTGAGCGCAGCGTTGCTCAAGTGCCTCAACTTCACAATTCTTTTCGCCTGCCATGTAATTTCCCATTACGTGTAGATGTGTCTAATGAACAAAAGTTTTGCTTTTGAGCAAGTGCTAGTGCGTGAGCTAATGGTATTTCCATAGCTCCTTTTAGTTGCGCTTATTGTGCTCAAAACAGCCGTAATTTAAGCAAAGTGAGGTGGTGATTACAAGTGAATTTTGTTCGTTAAATGCTCTATCTTTGCACTTGTCGTATTTGTGAGTAGATTTGCGTGTACACTTGAAGCTAAGGCAGTACTTGGGACTTGCTAGTTTAGGTCCTATTTTTTGGCACATATGATAGTGCCCTGTTGCTGCTAATTAAGTAAATAGTTTTGGTTTTATAGGATACAGATATGGCTGTTGAGATGGTGGACATCATCGACCTTGATGATAACGTGGTTAGAACTGTAACTCGCAAGCAGATGCGTCAAGAACAGCTGCCGCACCGTGCATCCTATATTCTGATGGTTGATAGCGCTGGTCGTATTTTAGTTGAGGTTAGAACCCTTACTAAAGACTATGCTCCAGGTATGTTTGACCCATGCGTGGGTGGTGTAGTTCAGCATGGTGAAGATGGTGACATTACCGCTGAGCGTGAGGTCGCTGAAGAGGTAGGCGTTAACATTAAGCTTTCCGATCCAAACTTCCACTCTTTAGGCAAGATTGCCTTTGAGCACCATGACTTCGATGGCTTTACCATGGCCTATCTGTACTTACTGCAAGGTGACTATATTACCGTGCGTCAGGCCTCTGAGGTAAGCGGCATTATGTATCTTTCTCCTGAAGAGTTAACCCGCCTTAAAGATCAGTGCACTGTAGATAGCTACCGTGCCTTTGAAGAGATTCTCCGTCGTGCCCGTGAGAGAGGCATTGCTATTTAAGAGCTGAGAATTGGCCTTTCTTTCTCTTTAATCTCCTCTTACCCATGTCTTTATTCATAGCGCTTGTGAATGCAGGCGCTAGGAATTGACTATTGTCTTAATGACGCCACATGTAGATGCCGCCGTTGTGTCATGAGATGGCTGCAGTGTTGTTGTGATTTTTGTTTGTTGCGGGCATGAAAAAGCCCTCGCTAGGCGGGGCTTAAGGAAAAAAAGAGGAAACTAGTAACGATGACGCAAGTGATGCGCCGTTTGGGCGTTAGGCCTTTGGGCAATATGCCTTAGGGTATTAGTCCTTCTCGCTCTCAAGCAGGCTCTTGTGGAGGAGCTTGAGCACATCGACAGCAGCTTCCTCGCCTACTAAGAAGCACAGGTTGTGGGATGATGCGCCGTAGCAGATCATGCGTACTGCGTAGTTGTCGATAGCCGAGAAGACCTCTGCAGTAATGTGTGAAGTACGGGCCATGTTGTTACCGATAACAGCAACTAAGGACAGGCCTGACTCAGTACGTACGTGGCAGAACTCACGAAGCTCATGGTAAAGAGCCTCAGGGATTGAGGATAAACCAGAAGTCTGGCTGCCAGCGTCGATAGTAATCGCGATAGAAACCTCAGAGGTAGATACTAAGTCTACAGAGAGGTTGTATTTTGCAAAGATGCTAAATACCTGAGCTAAGAAGCCGGTAGCGCCTACCATCTTAGGAGATGAGAGAACGATTAAGGTCTGGCTCTTACGCAGTGCTACTGCGCGGAAAGCTGGAGAGTAATCTGTGGTTGGACGTACCCAAGTACCACCCTGCTCAGGAGCCTTAGAAGAGCCAACATATACAGGGATACCGCAACGTACAGCTGGAACTAAGGTTGAAGGGTGCAGAATCTTGGCACCAAAGGTTGCCATCTCAGCTGCCTCAAGATAGGTCAGCTCAGAAATAGGCATTGCCTCTGGAACTAAGCGTGGATCAGTGGTGTATACACCAGGAACGTCAGTCCAAATAGAGATGGTCTGAGCGTGGCATGATTCACCTAATAAGGCTGCTGAGTAGTCAGAACCGCCACGGCCTAAGGTAGTGGTCTGGCCGCTTGAATCAGCACCGATGAAGCCCTGAGTTACAACAATCTTGCCGCTATCAAGCAGTGGAACTAAGTGCTCTTCGCTTAAAGAAGAGATAACTTCAACTAAAGCCACAGCCTTGCCGTATGATGAGTCGGTACGCATTACACGACGTACATCAAACCACTCGGCATCAAAGCTCTTTTGCTTGAAAATCTGAGTAATGAGGTAGGATGACATGAGCTCGCCGTGGGAAACTAGGCGATCTGTGATCATGTCAGTACGAGTCATGGAAGCTTGAACTGCTAAATCATGAACAACCTTGAGGTAGTTCTTGATTACAGCCTCGTGCTCTTCTTGGTTATCCAGTTTGGAGATGATCTCTTTGTGGATAGCAAAAACCTTAGCAATGATCTCCTCGCGACCAGCGCTATCACAAGCACCAGAGGCAAGCTCTACTAATAAATTGGTAACACCGGCGCAAGCTGAAACAACAACGAGTTTAGTGTTTTTGTTAGAGGTAACAACCTCTACACACTTGCTCATTGCGTCATAGTTTGCGACTGATGTTCCACCGAACTTTGCGATATCAAGGTTTTGCATAACTGTCTTACTATCTTAATTTAGTAGCATAGAAGAGCGTCAAACGATTGAGACATACCCACTCTATTCTTCCATTTGGTTAATGAATTATGTTGAAATCATATTAGGCGGGCATTTGTTACCAATCAAGCCTCTATTTATAGTGCACTCCATTTGCGCATTTGTATCAATTACAGCCTGCAATGGAGTAATGAGCGTCATTTTACTCCACAAATGCCTTATATAAGCCTTTCTTTGGTATTCATTTTGATCACGGTCACATTATTATGCGTCATTGTTGTGCAATGTGAGGATAGACTTGTCTTGCCTGATGTATCTTGGTGCAATTGTATTCTTGCCTTATTAGCTCAAAGTGATTTCCAAAATTGCCTTCAAGCACGATTTCTACAGGCCCCCAAAGTTCCTTGTAGCTAGCTATATTTCAAGCGCTATGCAGTTGTTTCTTTGGCGATGGGGCTATGTAGATGCGTTTGATCTTTTGTATATGCGTGTGATCTTTTGTATTAGTTTTGCTGCACTGAGCGTCATAAAGCTATCAAGTATTAAGCCTTTAGATATATGAGCTTGTAGCGTACTGCGCATACGGTTGATAAGGTTCGGGGCTGATTATGTAAACGCTTGCTGTTAAGACGAGTGCTTATCGATACAATCCGTTTGTGTATGATTTAAGTTTTGACACTTCGGAGTATGGTTGGCTGATGATGCGCATGAAAAAAAGCCACTGCAATCATGATCTTTGTTTCATGAGTGAGTGGCTTTTGCGTAGGCATAAGTACTTGGTAGCTAGGATGGAGTTGCTATCCTTAGTGCGCCGGATTGTTCCAGCTCCTGCTCCAGCTTCAGCTCCTGTTCATGTGCTTATGCTTGCTTTGATTCGTTACTCGTCCGTGGCAGCAAGCTCATAGCATGGCTTGTAGTCACGCTGTGAGAGCAAGATACGGCCTTGATCAATGAAGTCAGACATCAGCTTGCCGATGTAGTCGACGATCTCCTTGTCGCCATGGAGCTTAAATGGACCATGTTCCTTAATCTGCTTGATACCGTATTCTTTTACGTTACCAGTTACGATACCAGAGAAGGCACGGCGTAAGTTAGCTGCTAACATGAAAGGCTCTTGATCCATTGAGAGGTTGAGCTTAGCCATGGACTCATGAGTTACATCAAACGGATCCTGCAGCTCGTGAGGAATGTGCAGTGACCAGTTGTAGCAATAAGACTCATGAATTAAAGTTCGGTGCTCATGAATAGTCTTCATGCCTTCAGTAACAGTCTTAGCTACAGCCTCTTCATCGCCAATGATGATTTGGTAATGACGACGAATCTCATCACCAAAGCAGTGAACTAAGAACTCATCAATTGCATCAAAGTAAGCGCGATTAGCCTCGCTACCAGTGAGAATTACCGGCATTGGATTATGGCGATTCTCATTGCACAGCTTGATGCCTAAGATGTAGAGGAGCTCTTCGGCGGTACCTGGGCCGCCTGGGAACACTATGAGCACGTGACCTAATCGTACAAAGGCCTCAAGACGCTTCTCGATATCTGGCATGATAACGAGGTTAGAGACAAATGGATTTGGCGGCTCAGCTGCAATAATAGATGGCTCGGTAAGACCAATACGCTCACAGTTTTGAGCTTGATCTTGCAGGGCATGACCTTCTAAAGAACCACGCATTGGGGCTTCCATAATGCCAGGACCACAGCCAGTGCAGATGTCTATGCCTCTAAGACCTAAACAACGACCTACGCTGTAGGCATAGCTATACTCTTCTTGAGAGATGGAGTGACCACCCCAGCATACAGCGATGTTTGGAGCGGTATCTGCCTTGATAGCCTCAGCTGAACGTAGGATATGGAAGATCTCATTGGTAATCAGAGCGCCTTTTTCTTCATTTGACACATTATCGATCTGCTCTTTGAATGTGTCAGTTAAGGCTCTTACTTGCACGATATCTCTAAGTACTGAGTAAAGGTGCTTTTGCAGAGTCTTAATTACCTTACCATCGACAATGGCAGATTTTGGAGGATTGATAAGCTCGAGCTTTAAGCCACGCTCGTTACGTACCACATCAATCTCAAAGCTTCTGTAGTTGTCTAAAAGCTCTTTGGAGTTGTCTGTGAGGTTACCACTATTGAGCACAGCAAGGGAGCAGTTGCGATACAGATCGTAAAGCTCACCTTGTGACTTTAAAGAAATCTTGTCTGCCTCAAACTGAGTTAATAAAGACATGGCTCCAGAGGGCCATACAACCTGAATGCCCATTTAACCTCACTTACTGACCGTTACGATCAGGACTAAACTTACTCTCAACTCATGACCTTGTTTAACATCAAATCAATTGAGTTAAGGCTTTGACCTCATCTTAGCGCATTAGCATTAACAAATGATGCTTTTCGTGTGTGATTCGTATGGAAACATAAACTCACATGTACAAGTTGTGAGCTAGGCCCAAAATCATTAAGCAAAGTATGGCTGTACTTATGCCAAATGGGCCCACGTGAGTGTACACACACGGGAGCACATCAAGCGCTCACCACGTATCAAGCTAGTTCAGCGTATAGATTGCTTAAGGTCAGTCTACAGCTATTAAAAGTAACTAGCTATAGCCATTACGTGCGATACGAGGTTAAGTGGGGTTTAAGCTCGGTGTGATTGCAGTGATTATGAAGCTTGATATGTAAATAGACGCCTTGCTTTTGAGGTAGGATGGACTGTGCAGGAGCAATTAACAGCAGGTATGCGAATATAGGCAGCAAAGAGCTTTGCTGCCAGAATTTTTTAAGCCTTTTTAGTGGCCATGGGCCCTTGCTTTTAATTGCTTTACTGTCTTGGAG
>SAMEA103957795__coassemble_1877_pt1 | contig 6185 bp, 2 predicted proteins | sample SAMEA103957795__metabat2_low_PE_026 | metagenome-assembled genome bin SAMEA103957795 (sample SAMEA103957795) | gut metagenome | biome: gut; material: feces | host: Canis lupus familiaris | collected 2014
ATCACGCAGAGTACGATGCAAGGTACTAACCATGACAGGTCATTGTCATACATTGGTAACATAGCCTTGACTGAGTCTGGCAGAATGTTGAAACCAGCAGCCTCGATACCATCGTTGAGACCGAATACTAAAGCTAAAGCAGCAACTGGAGCAATAACTAAGCGCTGGTTCTTGAAGTAATCGCGGATGAAAGAAGTCATCACGAGTACGATGAACATTGGGTATACGGAAATCAGAGCTGGTACGGAGATGTTAATTAAGGTAGTTAAACCGAAGTTAGCAATACCGCAGGAAACAACAGCAAAGATAATAGCGTAAGTACGGTACTTGATTGGCCATACGTTCTCGAAGTATGAAGAACAGGCGCAGATAAGACCGATAGCGGTAACCATACATGCAGCAATAATTAAGATTGCAAGGAAGATGTTACCGAAGGTGCCGTATGCGTAGTTAACGTAGCCGCTTAATACCTCAGCGCCGTTAGTAGCCTTTGGAGCTAAAGTGAAGGACTCGTTGCCAAGCTTGAACAGACATACGTAGATGAATGCCAGGCCAAGACCAGCGATACAGCCAGAGATAATAGCGTACTTAGTTACAGGGCGAACCTCAGTTACACCGTGGGAGCGAATAGCATTAACGATAATGATGGAGAATGCTAAAGAAGCTAAGGTATCTAAGGTTAAGTAGCCGTTAACGAAGCCTAAGGTAAATGCACCAGTTACAAAGTCAGCCTGTGGATCAACTGGCTCAGATGGAGCTAACACAAATGCAGTTACGCAGAGGATTAACAGTGCTGCGATCTTAATTGGGGATAAGATCTTGCCTACAGTATCAAGAATCTTAGCTGGGTAAAGAGCAAAGATCAGAGCAATGATAAAGTAGAACACTGAGTAGCCTGGGAGCAGGTTGGTGTCTTCGCTAACGAAAGGCTTAATAGCCAGTTCGTAGGCCACAGTTGCGGTACGTGGGATCGCAAAGAGAGGGCCAATGGATAAGAAGCACACTGCAACAGCTAAGAAGCCAGCTTTTGCACCGATTGGTTCACACAGTTTCTCCATGGAGCCGCCTAAACGAGCCATAGCCACAGCAGCGATAACAGGGAGACCAACACCAGTGATTAAGAAGCCAATAGCAGCAGGGAATACATTAGTTCCGGCCTGTAATCCCAAGATCGGTGGGAAAATAATGTTGCCAGCACCAACATATAATGCAAAGTTGGTCATGCCGAGCAAGATAATTTCCTTGATTGTAAGTTTTGACATAGAAAAGCCTTTAAATAGTTCGTCTCGACTTCAAGACTGAGCCGCCGGTAAGCGGCATATTAAGTCGCATCCGTTTAGAGTCAGTGACAGTACTAGGCAGTTAGCAAAGCTTAGATGTACTTAACATCATGAGCATCAATTGGTGTAGATGCTATTGCTTGAACTTGTTTACGGTTAAAAGTTTAGTTAGATGGACACATACAGGTAAGTGTGGCCACATAATCTAGATCTGATGCAAACGCCGGTAAGCATGCATAAGATTGCGCTAGAGCGCCTAATAACCGTGCTGCTCGTAGTACAACGACAGCCGATTTCTATCGTTTGAACTTCAAGAGTTCATAAAAGAGAGCACCGATAAAAAAGCAGGGATTGTAACCCTGCGTCTGTGCATCTCCTGACCGACCTGACAGGTGACTTGCTTGCACTAGAATGTGTTGCTAAACAAAGTCTTATGTCGAGTGATGATTATCGTCGGGATTAATTATGCCATAAACTAGAAAAATGGCATCTTTAAGGCAATTTAACCGTCAAAGGTACTGATCTCGAGTTTTATCTAGATACATAGATTAAATGGCCATTCTATGGGATTTTTGACGCTTTTTAACTGTGATCTTGAACTCAGCAAATTCTCATAAATTGCACAAAATTGATGCAATGCCCAACTAAAGACAACGATTGATCACTTTTGGTACGCACTTTTTGCACTGATTAGGCACCATACAGGCCAGGGCTTAAGCTGCAAAATTTACAATGCCAATCGTATAAATCCCTCAAATATGGCCTTGATGCAAATTTACCCAAAACAAAGGCACTTTTGTTTACCCTCAACTTTAGTGCAATACAAAAGTACAGTCTTCTTTTGACTAAAAACGTATACATAAGCTCAAGAGCAATTCTTAAGCAGACTTCGTATCTTTGTATCTTCAAGCGCGGTTGTCGGTATATCCAGGTATCTGCCTTCATGAGCACGATTTAGCGAACGTCTAAGTATCTGCTAATGACTAGTCCTATGCCTGTGCGTCTACATGGCTGCAGTAAAACACCAGTCTTCTTATCATTTGTAGCACCTTGAGTTTGAATGCATGCTTATCATTTGTAGCGCCTTGTGCTTGAGTGCATGAGCCAAGATGGCGTTTGGTCTTGTTGGGGGAATTTGATGGTTGAACTGTTCACGTGCGAGCTGCAGTTAAATGGCACTAATTGTTGATCGTGGCTTGGTGTGGTGCGCGGGCAATGGCGATCGCTGTGTTGGTATGGCTGTAGATAGCACAAGGGCACGGTCGATTAGCGAACGTGCCCTTGAGATGAAGCTTTATAATTGAGCTTTTGGCTAGCTATCAGCTTTAGCTGTGGCTTTAGAAGCGGATACGCAGCTGCTTGAAGCTGATTAAGGAGACGTCCTCACGGAATGGACGCTTGCCCTTATGCTGCTTGATGTCATTGAGAATGCGGATGATAAGTTCATCAGCACGTAGACCTGCGCTGTTATCGCAGTGGTCAAGCAGACGCTCCATACCAAAGAGCTCGTCATTGCTATTGCGGACGTTAACGATGCCTTGTGAATAGAGCAGTACCATATCATTGTTAGCAAGGTAGCACTTGCTCAGCTCAAAGGTCTCACCCTGATTACGGCCTAAGCGCTTATCATTTGGCTCGCACATGAAGTGAGGGCCGTTATCGTCAATCACGATTGGACTAGTATGGCCAGCGTTGCAGGCAATCACATTACCGGTCATCTCAGAGATGATGCTGATAAATAAACCCACCGTGGCAACATTGCGCTCTTCGCACAGACGGTCATTGATGTAGCTCATCATATTAGGCGGATCAAGTGACAGTCTTAAGGCCTCATCCACTAAAGTCTTAATAACAGTAGCGGTATAGGCAGCCTTAATACCAATAGAGCAGCAATCGCCAATGATGAAAGCAAGATTGTTCTCATCAATACGACGAATCAGATAGAAGTTACCAGAAAGCTCTCGGGCTGGTACGGTGAAAGCTGCAAAATCAACAAAGTTAGAAGAAGGCATAGCATCTTCTGAAGGCAGGGTATTGAGCAGCATCTTACGTGCGGCAATGAACTGACCTTCTTTACGGAAGATAGGAATGCGGTTCTTAAACTCAGTCTTAAGCTCGCTAATTTGCTGAGATGACTTAAGCTCAGCGCTTAGAGCAATATGAATAGTGCCTAAGAGAGCCTCGCCAGTAATGGAGTCAGCCTCAACACCACTATTCTTTAAGAGATCTTCTAAGATGTAGTTCTCGATGAAGTTAATAGCCTCTTCGCTGAGTTTCTCAGTAGGCATTAAGCTTATATCGTTGTTTTCATCGATATGCTCTGCACCTTCATCATCGTTATCGGCCTTAACCTGATCTGACTCAGTTTCAGCCTTAGCTGCATCAATATGCTCTTTAGCGTCTTTCTCAAGCTTAGTGTCAACAGCCTTAGCAATACCCTCAACACTCTCAAGAGCTTGTTGCTTATCCTCTAGAGCGCTGTTGTTGCTATTAGCGGTAGCTGCACTAGTGTCAGCTTTAGAGCCCTCTTTTGCAGCAGTAGCGTTCTCATTTGTTGCAACATTATTATTAGAAGCGCTGTCTGTTGCATTTGCACTTGCACTTGCATTGGCATCTGCTGCGTCGGTAGTGGCACTTGCAGCGCTTGCTTCGGTTTTGGCACCCTCTGCTAAAGTATCAGAAGTAGAGGCTGCAGCATTTTGCTTAGCCTTGTGCTCTAAGTAGGCCTGATGAGCCTCGTGAACCTTCACTAAGAAAGTGTCGTATGGCATGTTAGTTAAACGATTAACTAAGGATGCCACATGCTTAAACTCACGCTTGTCATCGCGATATGAACGCAAGATCTCGCGAGTGATCAGTCCCATGAAGACTAAGCACAATATAACCAGTGCAATGCGGGCAATTAAGAGCAGAGAGTCGCTTTCATAATAAGTTGTGAAAGGACGCTTTAAGATAATGTAAGAGTTGATACTACGTAAGTAAGAGACGCCTAAGATTGAGGCATTATCTGAGCTTGAGAGCTTAGTTGGATCGCTTACTTTATTGCCCTCACTATCAACAATACGTACGCCCACCATGGAGCGTAGGTTATTGAGGTGAGAGTCTAAATTAAGATCAAATTGATTGGTCTTAAAGACAGTCTGACCACGACGTACGATCATGACAGCATCGTCCTTTAAGATGTCCTGCATCATAGGATCGATATCAGAGAAGATCTTCTTAACGTCGAGGTTAGTGTTCTCAAGCACGCTTAAATAGCTTGAGAAGACGTAGTAATTCTTGTTTGCGCCTTGGTCAAAGATTTTTAGACACAGGTAAGTATCACTACCTGAGTACATGATGCTAAAGCTTTGAGTTAAGGCTGAAGGCTGCTTAATGAGATCTTCTAAAGTAGCGCCATCTTGAGTATGGGCCTTTAATAAGCGGCTCTTTAGCTTCTCATCTTTTATACCAAAAACTTCAAGCTCCTTGCTCTTAAGATCGTAGCAAGCATAAGGAATCTTGTAATAGTTTAAGGCGTCTAAAGCGTACTTTAAGTACTCGCCATTAGAGTAGCTTGATGGGGCACGGATATTTCTCTCAAAGAAAGATAAGAGAGGGTCTTTAAGATAGACCTCACGGTTGAGAGAAAGCACATTAGATAGCGACATATTGACGAGCTGATAGTAATCATTGTCAATACGGTGCACGTAATGAATGAGATCGGAGTTGGCGCTAGAAATCGCAGACTGCACCTTATTCTTGTAGGTGTCGTCAATGCTTTGCTGTGCGGAGCTTAATGTAAATAAAGAGCCCGCAGCACAGAGGGTAAAACCAATCGCATTTAACGTAATGACTTTAGAGCAAGCTTGCAGCTTCACAAGAATTTCCTTTTCTCAGGGCTTTGCGCCTTCGCATAAGCATCGTGATGAAAGATCATACTCTGATGCAAAGGCTACCACTAAGCCACAATGCTCAGTAGAAAACCGTCAAAACCTAGCGAAAACCTAAACCAACCCTGCTATTTTCACAGCAGCAAAACGATCTTAAGACAACAACAGCATAGAAAGTAACAGCCCATAGGCTTTGGCATGAAATGCCAAAGTCTTAGTGCCTTAAATGTGCATGTACCTAACTTAGTGAACAAGCACCTCATAAGTACTAAGCTAAAGCCTAAAGACTTGCTTTAAGTCCCAAAGCTTTATACACAAAATCAAACAAGCAAAGCCACGATCTTAATCTTAACTTTAACGCCACATCAGACTGTTAATATGCTCTAGAACCTAAGCAAGAGCTTAAAGCATCATCATAAAAAGATGTGCCTAAAAGCAATCGCTTTTAACTAGTAGCACCACAAGATCATAGATGCGGCAACATAATATGAGAGTAAAAGCTTCTATCTTGCGATCTTAAAGCGCAAGTTAAAGATGTGTGCAACTCTCATAGCATAAAGAAACTGTTGTTGAAGAACCTGTATAAGAGACTCAAGATCTTAGAGCAGGCTCTCTTAAGAGCGTGTTAGAGGAGATCAGTATCCCCTTAACTCTTGCATGCATAATATGCTGGGTCACATCGAAAAAATTATAGCACGAAGAGTACATAAAGGCGCACTGTAGCAAGCATTGCGGCTATTGTCTTGACACTTGTAGAGTCTAAAAAATGATCGTCATCACAGGCAGCTAGTACACAATGCTCTAGCCAAAATAAAGCCACGAAGAGATCAAAACAGGCACAGGAGCATGCCTAAAGTTCGCTTAAATACGGGCTTGTCTAAGAGATTACAGGCGACAAGTTTTTTGTAAAGATGCGAACTTTATCACGCAAGATCGAGCTTCACAAATAGTGCAATTGATGGCTTACAACCATCATAGACAAATTCCTAATTGCGATTATTATTCACCATCGGATCAACAAATCTAATTACAC
>SAMEA103957795__coassemble_2297_pt1 | contig 5301 bp, 3 predicted proteins | sample SAMEA103957795__metabat2_low_PE_026 | metagenome-assembled genome bin SAMEA103957795 (sample SAMEA103957795) | gut metagenome | biome: gut; material: feces | host: Canis lupus familiaris | collected 2014
TCTTGCATGACAGACTCAACTGCTACAGATGAGGACAAGGCCTTAAGTAGTGCTGAGGCACGGCGCTCTTGCAGTGCTTTGACAGCTTTATCGTGCGCACTCTCAACTACTACCGCTGGTGCTTGGCTCTCAATTTGTACCCGTGCAACTGTCTCTTGAGGTTGTGGCAGTAGCTCATCAGCTTTATGCTCATTAAAGCTTGCGCCCTCATAAAGTCCGGTGTAGTTAACTAAGTCGCTTAAGAAGTCGTCAGTTGAGGTTAAAGCGATATGCTCTTTTTCTGAGGATGACTTTAGCTCAGTTAAGATTGCTGAGCTATGGGCAGTTGTTATCGCATCCTCTTCATCTTCCATAGTTTGACTACGCTCAGATTGGCCTAAGGAGCTGAGCATGGAGAGCACACTGACGCCTGCAGATATACCCAAAAGCAGGTACAAAGGTGCTTTAGTTGCTCGTGAGGAGCTAACTTTTTGATTAAGGCATTCCATAACAATTACGCAATCACACCCAAAGCACGCCCAGCCCAGCCATAAAGCCAAGCCAAGCCCAGGCAGCCCAAACCAAGCTCAGCCTAGCAAAGCCAAGTTAAGCTAAACCAAGACAGCAAAGCTTAGTTAAGCAAGCCTAGATAGCATGTCATCAAGAAAGGTGAAATTGCGTCTCCTTTTTTAAGTTTAAGAATATGTACAGCAAGATCTTGGTCGCTAACTCATGGCTTGAGATTGCTAATACGCTCATTGCCATAGAGATAAGATTTGGCAATGAATCCGTGCGCAAGACCAAGAGATAAACTTGCTTGCAAGGCGCTAAGCACTTAGCGTTTGGTGCTCATAAGCTGCATCGTTATGTTTAGCGGTTAAGTGCTGTACATAAGACTTAGTTAAGTAATTCATGACATCTTTTGATAAATACTGAGATAAAGCAAAGTGGCCATAGTAGGCTGCAGGGCAATCATAATATGGTGCACTATGGTCCTCATATGGCTGCACGTACTTGAATATCATTAAGTTCTTGTAGTCATTTTTCATTAGCTGCTCTTCATATGGAGCAAGGTATTTAGTTAAGTACTTAGAAGAGGCAAAGTCCGACAGATCGGTTAAAGGTTTTAAAGTTAAATCGAGGGTTTTACCTTCGTTAACCATGGCAGTGACCTTAGCAAAAGTAACTTCATCACTATCGGTAACTTCCCAAGGGTATGCATCTGGTACAGTTCGTTTCTTGGCCTCATGTATGGCTGCAGCAAACTGACGGCTAAAGATCTCTTCTTCATCCTTGGTGTACTTAGTTCTAATAGTGCCATCATGAGCAAAGTAAAGCTGGTGCTCATCAAAATTGAAGCCCTTGGCATCCAAACGCTCTTTAATCCAGTACTTATCCTTTGTATGAGCTATTGGTGAGACATCATGTAAAGCATCCTGCTGCTCTTGTGGATGGACCTTAATACACATGTAGTTAAGGTAATCAATATCGGCCCTGAACAGGTCAGGATTGGTCTTAGCTGCATCAAGTGCCAGCATTTGCTCAAGCTCAATACGTTTAGCTTCTTGTAATTCAGGATGAAACTTCCAGATTACAGAGTTGCCATATAGGTTTTTGTATTGAATATCTCTGACAAAGCCTTCAAGCGGATTGGTGTTACTTACCTTTTGTGGCTTAATACTCACTTCCTTAAGTTGGTCAGGGATGGGTATCGGATCTTGTTTGCTCGCTAATTGTCCGGTGCTGGTATTTTCTAGTTCTGACTTTTGCCTCACCTTGTCCTTAGCCAAATCCATAGCCTCACCAAGCCCCATGGCATTGGCAGAAGATATGCCAAATAGACGACTTAGCCAATTTGCACCAATAGATGACTTGCGCTCCTCGCTCTTTACGCCATTATCTTGAGCACTCAAGCTGCTATCAGGCGCACTCATCCTAGCTTTGGTCTCATCAGCAACACTTCCCTTAACCTCGGCAGCGCCTTTATTCATCACTGACTCACTTACCAGCATGCCAGTTAATGAAGATCCCTCGACATTCTGATTCACTCTAAGCTTTGCGCCCATCGTGTCTAAAGCCGGAAAGAGACTCTCACTGCGCTTGCTAGCGCCTGCACTCTCACCAATCTTAGATGCTGCACTAACATCATTAACTTGAGCTAGTGAAGTACCTTCGCTCTTGGCATTAGAGCTTGCGATAGCATTGGCATTTGCAGATGTTGATGCGTAAGCTGCTGGTGATGCAGAGCTTGTTGTGGTGCGGGCGATGGCCTTGCTCTTAGTCTTGTTGACTGATCTTGATTTATTTGAGGCCTTTAACTTAGCTGATTTACTTGCTTTAGTTGCTGTGCTAGTTGAGGTAGCGGCAGCAGCGATTGCACCAGTGATGTTGGCAGTGGCCTGAGCGTTTTCATCAATGAACAGATCTTGAGTTTGCTCAATGGTCTGTGCACGGTATGCATTTAACAGTTGCTCTTGGGCTTGTGCCTCAAAGTCCTGAGCGCTGCGGTATTGATTAGGCTCGGTAAGCTTGCTGCGATAGAGGGCCTTCTTGTGCGATAAGACACTCATTGGGCCTAAAGACTCGCCTTGAGTGGTGTAAAGACGAGAGAGCTTGAGCTTATTGGTATTCACATTAACCATGTAGATACTGTCATCTTGAGATTTGATTAAAGAGCTGTTAACGACAGTTGCTCGGCCTTTGCAGCTTGCTTTACTACGGCATACTGCAGCACCATGTTGCTGCATGACATCAGCTAAAGCCTCATAGTGCTGCTTAAGTTCATCAGTAGCTTTATCATCGGCATACATTGCAAAGGTAGTGCGATTTAATGCATAGTAGTGAGACAGTGCTGGGACAAAGTCTAAGCAGACATATTTTGAGTACAGATACTGCTTTTTAAGCTCGAATTCATGGCTATCAATCTGAACACCACCAAAGTCACGAAATGAATTAGCAAAGTCATTTATGTTGCAAGCATTTAATAGTATGGTTGAGCAGGCAGCAGTGAGTGCAAGTGCAAGCTTGCTGCGAGATAAGATGCACTGATGCTGTTTGGAGTTAATCATAATTAATCGCAAACCTCTCTTAAGAGGAGTAATTGCCTTGAGCGCAATAAAACAAGTGTTATGAGTGTGAGCACTATGGGTGATATTAGGAATTGCGGATAATATCGGCGCTCATAGCTCGTCCTGAGTCTTCATTTCCAATAAAGAGGCGTAGATGGCGTGGAATGCCATCGACCACAAAGTTATTGCCCTGCAAACGATAGTTAGTTACTGCAGTGGCGTCTTCAGAGAAGACATGGGTTTGCGTTACCTCAACTATGGCTGGCAACATGCCCTCAGAGAGTTTTTGTGGCATTTGTACATAAGTATGTTTGCCATCATTAAAGACACGTAGCGGAATGACTTCCTTATCGCCACTGACCTGATAGTTAAAGTCCAGGCCGGAAAGTAGTGCTACAGAGCTTTTAGCGCGTTTGCGTCCAGGTATAGCCGCAGTCTCTGATACATACTCATCTTCATCAGCTAGCGCTAGCTCATCGCCACTTGCTGACAAGTTCAGCTCGTTATTACGTTTGCGAGCGAGCAGTTCGTTTTTGATGTTTTGATAGCGCTGCATACTCTGTTCGGTATAAATAAAACTTACATTAGGCATGAAGTCTTTTGCTGAGGACTTAATGTCAATGGAGTAACTGCGCTTATCAGTGTAGATAGTGAGATTAGACTCAAGACCAATGTCAGTAGGCTTAATCGTTACATGCTCTACCATGCCTTGAGCAGAACCATGAGCTGATCTGCCTACAACCCAGCGAGCTGAATCGCCAGTTTGCACATCTACCACGCTCTCGCCAGGTTCAAGTGAAATGTCACACACATGCAGTAAAGAACATACAACCGTAGGCCTGCCTGCACCATAGACAAAGCGTACTTCACCAGGACGCTCAACGATTGGTCGGCTTACTGCTGACTTTTTAGCTTTAGGATTGTTGGATGCCTCTAAAGCCTTAAGAATCTCAATATCTTGCTTAGATAGAGTATTTTGATTACCTCCTAAAGCAATGATGTCATCAAGGGCACTATCAGCATGAGCAAGACTAAAGCAAGTAGGCACACTTGTAAGCAGCAAGGCGCTCATGCATAAACAGGCACAGGTATTAAGCTTAAGATTCGAAAAAGTGCGCTTACCCAGCATGCTTGTACCCGGCATGCATGTACCTTGAATGGCTTTGTACAGCCATGTGTAGTATGGTGCTGCATTGGTAGCAGCAAACTCGTATACAGCTGCAGCTTCATCAGATGCTGCTGCAGGGGCTGCTATATGATTTTGAAAAGACTTGCGTAAGTTCATAAATACTCCCAGAAGGCCTGCTAGTAAGTTTTAAGTGTAGTTATCAGGCGATCACGTCTGAGATTAAGAGTTCGGATATGTACAGCTGCAATGGATTGTCTAAGTAGTTAGCGGCAGTCTTTTGATTAGCATCAGCAAAGCTAAAGCTAATGAGGGCCCGCTTTTTATGGACTTTGACTTTGAGATCGCGCTTAGAGCTAATCGACTCTTTCCAGTCCACTTGCACAGTGTGATTGTCTAGATGAATTAAGTTGGCAATATCAACTTGCACCGACAAGCCACCAAGGTTGGTGCTCATGGGATTATTGTCTGTGTAGAAGTTATTGATCTTTTGGTGTACTGCCGAGCCTTGCTCAATATAGGCATAGACCTTATTGATAAGCTGTGCTTGCAGTTGTTTATCCAAAGTTACAGTGCGTAGATCGCGGATAAAGTCAGACACAAGTGAGTCAATGACAGCAGCTGGGACCTCTTCTTTTGAAGTGAGCTTGTGACTAATACGCCCTTGATTTAAGACCACACCATGTGAGTCCACACTAATCAAATAAGGCTCAATGACGCTTTGCTCGGTGCGATTGATGTAGGCAGCGAGCAGGAGAAAACTTAAAGAGAGCGATAAAACGCACACTGAGGCTACGCTGCCATGTCGCTTAAGTTCATTTACGGTACTTACCACCTTGGCAAGTCCCGAGAGTCTTACAACTCCATCTTGCTGTTTCATAAAAGCCCTTCAATGTAGTGCCCAATCTAAAGGCTAGTGCTTCTCATTGCCCAAACTAGCGCTGATAACTCATTGCCTAATGTTGCACTGACTTAACCATGCCTAAAGAGGCAATGACTAAACAACGACCAGGCTAGGCACTGACTTAACAATGGCCTAATGAGGCACCGACTAAACCATGCCATTACAGGCATGGACTAAAGTTGCTTTAACGCTTGGCGTAAAAGCTTTGGTTTGAGTATTGGCAA
>SAMEA103957795__coassemble_2302_pt1 | contig 5294 bp, 1 predicted proteins | sample SAMEA103957795__metabat2_low_PE_026 | metagenome-assembled genome bin SAMEA103957795 (sample SAMEA103957795) | gut metagenome | biome: gut; material: feces | host: Canis lupus familiaris | collected 2014
GATCAGAGTAAGTGCTTGTGCCTTGTCGTAGGCTGAGCGTTTATAGCGATTCATCGATAGTTGGTGGGACTCTGCTTTAGCCGCCAATCGCCTGCGCTTTATTGTTTGGCAGTGCTGGGCGGCTCTTTATTTTTGGCAGTACATGGGTGGCGCTTTTGGGGTGTGCCGTGATGGTATGCCTGTGGTGGTCTGCACTTGAGGGTGGTTGCGTGCGGTTTTGTTTGATGACAAGTGGCGTGCGGGTGAAGATAGTATGCTCAAAGACGATATTTGTCAGAAAAATCTGGGGTAGTTCTCAAATTTAGCAATCTAGATACAACCTTTTCACAATTGCAGCCTAGTTTATGTTCTTGCTGACGCTGCCTAATGATATAATTCAAGCTTTGTTAAGGTTTAGTCATCAACTCTCGATGTATCTTGGGATACGTCTCAACACAATCTTTGCAAAAGCCATTTAGCTGCACTCATATGCTGTTTTTATCAAGAGAGCATAAGAGGTACAAAGCAAATAGTTGCTCAGGTGCGCTTGTTATTCGTAATGTACACTCATTGGTACATTTGCCCTTTTGCTTGTATTACATCCTTTGCTCATAACATGCTTTTATGTGTAGCTACAGTCAGTTTGATGCACAGATTGTTACTTAGATATAGTTCTTATTTGATGTTATCTCGCGCTTAATGGCTTTCTCATCGTTAAGAGTGTAGATGTGCATATGTAGCGATAGCTTAGTAGCCTCATGCGATAAGAGCTTATTGAGCATTGCTTTGTTGGGCTTTAAGAGCTTATGAGCATGGCTTGGGGCTTTTGGCTTTAAGAGCTTGTGAGGCAAGGCTTGGGGCTTTTGGCTTTAAGAGCTTATGAGCATGGCTTGGGGCTTTTGTCTTTAAGAGCTTATGAGGCATGGCTTGGGGCTTTTGGCGTTAAGAGCTTGTGGGCTTGGCTGTTGGCTTAAGGCGTTGAACTTATCTAAGTAATTTAGGTAGGCAGTGTAGAGCTTGCTCTTAGCTGCTATCCATTGGCAGATGGCGGCACTTGTGTTGTTTGAATCTGCACTATGGCGTTGACGAAAGATTCTTTGTTTGGGCAGGTACTACCATGTTCAATTTCCAATCTCGATCCGAAGCATATTCTTTATTTCGCAGTCGTACCCGCAAAGCAAAGAAGATCTTTTTGTCTTATGGCACCATTTTATTCTTCGTCTTCTCTATCTTCTTAGTGGCATCTTTATACATGATGCGCGAGAACATCATTGCTAGCTCTAACTCTGCTGGTAATGAGACTGCGCAGCGTTTAGATGTAGCCTTAAAGTACGAGTTTGTTAAAGAAAAGCAGTTTATCGAATTTATCGCCCACTATGCTGATGTCTTCTTAAAAAGCCACCGTTCTGATGCTGATGGCGGTAAACGTGCCTTTGAGCTGTGGCTTAAGAAAACCAAAGATGAGCTGCAAGAAAGACAGCGTGACTTCATTATCGATATCTACTCCTCTATCAACGGCCAAATCGTTGCCCCAACCTATTGGGATGGCGATCCTTTCTTAATTCCTGAGGCCCGTCCATGGTATCAAGAGGCCATGAAGGCTGAAATTGGTCACGCCACCGTGCTTGATCCATATGTCGATATCTTTACTAACACTGTTATCACCACTATTGCAGCACGCATTGGCAATACCAAGGACGTTATTGCCATCGACTTATATTTAGAAAAGTCAGCTCAGGCCCACTCCTTTGCCAATATGGTGCCGGAGAACTTTAGCTTCTATTTAGTCGACTCAGCTGGCACAGTGATCCTCTACTATGACGATGATGCTTCTGACTACTTTGCTGTGCAGGATTTTGTCTATAGTTTCTTTGACAGTCATGTAAAAAATCATGCTGAGGAAAACCACGAGCCTATCATCGATCCTACGGGAGCTAAACGTAACGTCTTTACCTCGTTTAACCCGATCACGGGCTGGTATACCATCACAACGAGCTTGTACTCGGACGTGCTCTTTAGTTATCACACCATCTCCAACCTCTTCTTACTTTTAGTAGTGGTATTTATCATTATTGAAGTATGGATGGTATGGCGCGAGTATCACCTCTCCTCACAAATTGAGACCTCAAATGAGGCCCTCAAGGTATTAGGTAACTCTTATCAAATCATCTTGCGTGTTAACTTCAAGATGGGTACTTTCACGACCTTGAAAGCACCTGATCAAATGCGTCTGCGCTTAGTTACTCGCAATAGCTATGATGATCTCTTATCTGCCCTGTCAGATATGGTGCTCCCAGAGAGTTGGAATAATTTTTACAAGACTTTCTCCATTAACCACTTACGTAACTTAGCCTCACTGTCCATTCGCGACTTTGGTCATGACTATCAGCTTAAGCTTGATAATGACGATCGCTACAAGTGGTTCAATGCCCGTATTCTCTTTGACGAGTCTTTAGATCTCGATGAGTCAATCTTGTGCTTTAAGCTCATTGATGAAGAAAAGATCACTGAGATTGAAGAGCACAAGCTCTTAGCTGACGCTTTAGAGAACGCCAAGCAAAACGAAGAGTCTAAGAACGTCTTCTTTGCCAACATGTCTCACGACATGCGTACTCCTTTAAACGGCATCATCGGCTTATGTCAGATTGGTATCAATCATATGAATATGAATGATACTGACTCCTTACCTGACATCTTCCGCAAGATGACTACAGCCTCTAAGCAGCTGTTAGCCTTAGTGGATGACATTCTTGAGGTGGCTCGTCCTCAAATGGAGAACCGCCAAAACCTCGAGCCTTTTGACATTATCAAGGCTGTGGAGGAAAACATTGATGTATTCAAGGTCAATGCTGCTCAGCAAGGCAAGGTAGTTAATCTTAGTTTCGATATTAAGCACAATGTAGTTATTGGTGATGCGGCAAAGCTCCGTCAGATCTTAAATAACTTAGTGTCCAACTCACTTAAGTACTCAAACAAGGGCTGCGTGGTCAACGTATCGATTCGCGAAGTACTGCATCTGCACAAGCCATCCTTCATGATCGAAGTGTCAGATACCGGTATCGGTATGGAACGTAAGTTCCTCTCTAAGCTCTTTGATGCCTACTCTCGTGAGCACCGTCTTAACTCTGTACAGGGTACTGGCCTTGGTATGTCCATTGTTAAGAACGTAGTGACCATCATGGGTGGTGACATTAAGGTTAAGTCTGCGGTGGATGTTGGTACTACCTTTACCATCAACATTCCATTCCGCCTAGCTGATGACGATACTGCAAATAAGATTCGTCAAATTGCTAGCAGTGGTGCGGCTGACTTTAGCAATGGCGTTAATGCCGCATTAGAGCAAGCTGCCCTGCTACCTAGCGTTAACCAGAGTGATAACGCCGAAAAAGAACAGCTCAGCGAGATAAGCACTAATGAACAAGCCACTGCTGAAGCTAATAGTGCTGATAACAATACCCGTAATAGCACTGATGTGGCTGCTAACTTCAAGCTTGAAGGTCTGCATATTCTCGTGGTTGAAGATAATGAGCTCAACATGGAGATTGCCTGCGACATTCTGCAGATGAAGGGTGTTAAGGTAAGTTGCGCTTGGGATGGTGCTGAGGCCGTTAAGGTCTTCAAAGAGGCCGATGAGTACACCTTTGATGCCATCTTAATGGATATGCGCATGCCAAATATGAATGGCTGCGAGGCATCAGCTGCTATTCGTGCTTTAGGACGAGCTGACTCTCTGACCGTACCAATCATTGCATGTACTGCTAATGCCTTTACCGAGGATATTACTGCTACTCAAAACGCTGGCATGAATGCCCACGTCTCCAAGCCTTTAGACTTTACTGTCTTAGAGCGTGTACTGCAAAAGCTCGTAGCTACACGTAGAGATCTTGATGTTATGCAGGCCCTGCGTGCTCCTTCAGGAAGCAATGCAGAGACTGCAGATGATACAAGCCACAGCCAAGATAGCTCTACTAGCTCTGTCGCTGCAGCACCTGAGCATGATGATGCTCAAGAGAGTGTTGAAGTAGCTAGCGCCACTGAGAGTGCAGCTACTGCAGATCATGACTTAGATTCTGAACTTGCTAATAGCCATACAGCTGACAAGAGCTCTGTTGCAGCTGCTGTAGATGTCAGCAAGAGCGTAAGTGCTGCTGATGCTGCGCACAAGAGCTTTGCGATAGCAAATGCTGCTGACAATGCAGCTGTTGCAGCTCATGCAGTTGCTAATCATGCTGATGCCGATACAGCTGATGTTGCTGCTGCAGATCTTGCAAATGATAGCGAGGCTCACGAAGACACCAGTGACAAGTCTGCTAATGTAAGCGAGACAGTAACATCCCACGAGCATAAGCTTACTGACTCTAGCGCTGCTGATAGTGCTGCAAATCAGGATGCTGATAGCAAGAGTGCTGCTAAGAGCGATGAGCTTGATACTAGTGCTGATACGGCTCAGAGTGCTGCTGTTGCTAATGTAGATACTAAGAGTGCTGCTCCTAACGAGGCATCTTTAGAACAAGCTAAGAGCGTTCAAATCGAGCAAGACTCAGAATGTAGCATTGTTAAGACACAGTCAGAGCCACAAGAGGAGCAAACAAGTGCTGAGAAGTCTCAGGCTACTAGTGCTGATACCGTTGTGGTTAATGAGGCTATTAAGAAACTTGCTGACTTAGATAGCATCAACCGAAGCGCTGCAGTAAATGCTATGAAAGATGCCAACAGCATGACACATGATGCTGCTAGCAATGGTGAGATTCTTAACGAGAACCAAGCTTTAGTTAGAGCACAATCTAACGAGCCTATTTTAGATGCTACTCATCGTAACCATGACCTTGATGATAAAGTTAAGAAGTCGGTCTCAAATGCTAAGTACTATGAGATTGAGATCAAGGCATCCAATGAAGATGCAACGCCAAGCTTAATCCCTGTGGATAATCTCTCAAGCTCCTTTAAGATTAATAAGCCTGAGATTAATAAGCCTGATACTAATGACTCTAAGTCCAATCAGCTCAGCAGCGATAACGACTCAGCGCAGCACAATACCTTTATTAATCTCTTAAAGTTTAAAAAGGCAAGCGCAAAGCCACAGCCGCAGCCACAAGAAGTTGACAAGAAAGACATATCCAAGACTGTTAACTACAGCCAAGATGAGCACATGGTGCCTGAGAGAAAAGCTCCTCCACCAAAGATTGCTTACGAAAAGTCTTCTAAGACCACCGTAAGTCTGCGCTCTCAGCTCACTAGAAACGACGATAACGACGACTTTAGCTAAAAAGGCGAAGCCTTGTATCCCGCACTAGTAATTTATGCTCGTGAAAGAT
>SAMEA103957795__coassemble_2306_pt1 | contig 5289 bp, 2 predicted proteins | sample SAMEA103957795__metabat2_low_PE_026 | metagenome-assembled genome bin SAMEA103957795 (sample SAMEA103957795) | gut metagenome | biome: gut; material: feces | host: Canis lupus familiaris | collected 2014
TAAGCCTAAGCCTAAGCCTAAGCCTAAGCCTAAGCCTAAGCCTAAGCCTAAGCCTCAGCCTCAGCAGCATCCGCATTTGCATTTGCATTTGCACATGCAGCTACATCTGTATGTGCAGCTAAAGATGCAGCTGTAAGTGTGTTTAAATGGCACGGGGCTACCTAAATATGGTAGTCGTTTGGACTGTTAGCGCTTGAGGAGGTTTTTGAGGATGATAGCAAAGCGATAGTTATCATCTCTCATTAAATTCTCTGCCTCATCGCCAATGATGTATTTAGGCTGAATATAGTTGCTTAAGAAGTACTCATCGTAAGTGGATGTCGAGGAGATACGTCTTGCTGAGGTACGTAAAATATTTACCACCTTCTCTGGAGTGCCCTTTGGTACAACTAAAGTTGCCCAAGCGCCAATGACGAGATTGTGGCCAAGCTCTTTAAAGGTTGGTACATCAGGAAAGAGTCTAGAACGCTCGTTAGACATAATGGCTAAGATTTTAAGTGAACCATTATCAATTTGCTCTTTAAAGGCTGAAGGGTCTGCAAGTGTGGCATTGATTTGTTTGCCTGCAATAGCTGCAGCTATATCTGAGCTGCCTTTAGAGAAAGGAATATGCTTTACACGTACGCCAAATTCTTTTTCAAATGCCAAAGTAGCAACATGCCAAATGGCTCCTACACCTGAGTTACCCATTAAGATGGTGCCAGGATGGTTGCGTACATATTCAACAAACTCTTCTAAAGTATCATATGGGGCTGCACTATGGACTAATAAAGCAGCCGGAGCTGAGATTGGAGTAATGATGGGGGTAAAGGCATCGACGGCGATTTTGCTCTTTTCCTGATGGGTATATAGAGCCAGATCTACAGTAATCATACCCATGGTGTAGCCGTTGGGTGTAGCATTTGCAATAGCTTTAGTTGCAACTAAGCCACTATGGCAAGGCTCGTTTTCTACATGGATTTTGACGCCTAAATCTTCGGACATTAACTTAGCTAGACCACGTGCTGCTATGTCCGTACCGCCACCGGCCTTTTTAGGCACAATGATGAGTATATCCCCGCCGTTAGGGAAGTTGGCGGCAGATTTTGCATTAGTGTATGCTTCACTGCTCACGTGTTGGTGGGCATGTTCAGCAAATGCTATTGGACAAAAAGCAAGGGCATAGCTCAGCATAAAAGCTGTGGCTGTAGCAAAAAGTCTATGAACACGCATACAAAAACCTTTTTCTAAAAGCGAAGCTAAACAACAAGTAGCCATAAAGGCAACTTCGCATTGACAGAACAAGTATCGTACTCATTCTCATGTTAACTAAGACTCAATGCAGCATATATAACTGCGATCTTGCATAAGTCTTTTAATTCATTTCCAGCATCTTGCATATACAAGATGACTCTTTTTGAGCAATTAATTCAAGCAGCTAGTAGTCGTATAAGACCTGACAAATCGAATTGGTAAAATACAGGATAAACCAATAACTCTAATAAGCCAAAGGCATCTTGGCTAGTTAAGCTAGTGGGACTATTACTCTTGGCTAATGGTTTAATGGGACTGAGGTACTTATGTGCAGTGCCCAAAAGGCCATATGTTGTATATAAGCTATGGTGCAAGCAAGCGCAGTGACAATTCTTTGTGATTATGTAGTGCAAGCATGGGGCCTAAAAACGCCTTAACACTTGCAAATGTGTAAATATCGTAAGTAACACTTAGCAAAGCTATGAGACAGATCTACTGTATGCTTGCTACATAAAGACAGTGTAAAGGCTGCACAAACTAAATTTTTTGAAAACTGAAAATTAACTTGTCTACTACCATATCACTAACTAAGGCACTTTAGTGCATTACTTTGAGATTGATATGCTCAAATTGAGATATAGCAGTGAAATATAGCCTAAGGTAATAACATCAGGTTACGCTTTATCTAGTAGCTTATCTTGATTTAGAAAGGCTAGCGATATTCGTGTACTTTTCACGTACAGGCAAAAGGATTTTGGATTAATGACAAGAGGCAATCACTATATAATTGCGTCAGTAAGCTAGAACTACTCTAGTTGTGGATTTTTAGACATAGACTTACATCCATTGTTTATTAGAATGTCCTGAGCTCGAGTACTCTCTAATAATTTACTAAGCTTACGTTTACTTTGATTGACAGTATTGTTGTTGTTTAACAAGGGCTCATTTGAAGCCCTCAAAATTGTCAAAGGAATTCTATGTCAGATACGCTACTAGAGAGAGGCGTTCTGATGGCACTAGCTCTTAAGCAGCTGAAGATGTTTTTGATAAGCATCTAAGGTTGTTTTAGATAGTGTCTCTAGGCATGAGCTTAGATAGAACTTAATTTGCAGCGAAAAGTACACAGCGTATTGAGCTTTATTGCTCTTACGGCTTAGCAGCACTGTTTTAAACAGTCTGCAGCTTAGCTTAATTGCTAAGCACAATCTTGTTTGTAGTTTGGATAGCACTACCTAAATGCGAGCTTGGGTAGTGCTCAAAAAATGTTTTAGTTAAGTAAATGTAGTTTGTTGATATGCAAGACCAACTATTGGTGTTGCTTGTATAAGGCTACTGCATGCTTGATTGCTCTTCATGCATATACAGTGGCAATATAATCTTGCCCTCGTGTATGTATGCTCATAGCTTGATTGCTTTAGCACTGATACTCAACTAAAGTTTGAGTTTATTAGCTTTAGTAATAAGCCTTGTGATTGGCTAAAGCTCTATTGTCTTGCTAGGCATAGCTAGTATTGCTTAAGGTAGCTAGCTTTCTTAGTAACGTTAGTCATGCCAATGCTTGATTGGTTTTGCCAAGCACAGTTAGCTTTGTAAAGGCTTAGCTAGACTTGATAAAGCAAAGTTAGCTTTATAAAGGTTTTGCTAGCCTTGCTAAAGCACAGTTAGCTTTGTAAAGGCTCTGCTAGCCAGGCTAAAGCGAAGTTAGCCTTGCTAAAGGTATATGGGCTTTGGCTCAAGAGAGGCTAACAAAATAGCTAAAGACACTTAGCTTTATGCCAAGTAGGCTAAGTGCTGTGAGTTCTTATCTACTAGTTTTTTCTAGCGGTGGCTAGATGTTAATTGCTTATGTAGATAAGTTAGAGAGCTTAGGTTGCTGAGTATGTTTTTAATAACACTGGATCAGAACATCTGGTGTTTTACAGCATTTAAGCAGCTGCTTTAACTAAATTTATAGTCCAGGCTGCTTAATGAGTATTGAGACTAGCTATGCTGTGGTGGATGATGGAAACCGGTTGTTTCGATGAAGAACTCACGTCAACACAGTGTAGAGTCAGGTAGTTTAAGTTTTCCTTTCAGCTACAGAGTTGTAGTTGATGAAGCTAAGTGCAAGGAAGATGTTAATCACTACCATATGGAACATGAGATGATCCTCATCGGGGAAGGGTCATACACTGTCCATCTTGATGACATGAAATACGCCGTGCACAAGGGCGATCTGGTTATTATTCCGGCAGGTGTCAGCCACCATTTTGAGCATCTTGAGATCAAGCTTCCTATCTATAATCAAGACGGTACCATCACTACTGAAGATGGCACCTTAAATACCATTGAGCATACCTTTACCAATAAAGAAGGTGTAACTACTTCATCTGAGCAGGCTATTGAGCATGACTCTTTATGTCTGCGTGCTTTAGAGAAGTCAGGTAATGAGCAAGTAGATCCACCCGTACTCGTTGGCACCTTCCTTAGCGCTAAGCGTGAGGCCATCCAAGAGCTTGCAAACTCTGAAGCAGAATTACGTGAAGTAGAAGAGTTTAAATCACCTCTGCAGTCACTAGTGGAAGACTTCAAAGATGAGTCTACTAGTGCTAAGCAAAAGCACGAAAGAGACAATAGCAAGGCCAAGAAAAAGTCTAACAAAGCTAAGACAGGAGAGTCAGCATCTAAAGTAAGCAAGCAAGTAGCATCGAGCGTGTCCCTTGATGGTCAAGATGATGATACTTTTGCTAATGCCAAGATGAATGCAGCTGTGCTTAAGTCATGTAAGGAAGACTTAGCGTCTAAGCAAAGCAAGAGTGTCTGCAAGAAAAGTAAGGTCGCTTCTAAGCAAAGCCCCCATTCAGATGATCAAGTAACAGCATCAGAGCTTGAGTTAGATAGCCTCGATGATGTGCAAAACTTTGAGCCTTTAGATGGCCAAGAGTGGCGCTGGAATGTTCAAAAAGAGCGTGACTATAAACGTTTAGAGCGTCTAGATAAATCTGATAGCTTTGTCTATAAGTGCCTGTACTTTGATCCAAACTTAATTTTAGAGCACGCTGGTAATGGTCGTTACTTTATTGAAGCTATTCAAAACGGCCAGATTAAGCTGCAGAGTGTGTTCTATCGGACTAATCCAGACGATAGAGCCGTAATTACTGCTTTTGACGACCTTTGTCATACCGTACAGAGTGTATTTTCTTTAGAGGATAATTCTGCACAAGATGACAAATTCTCCAAAAGAGCTGCTTTAGAGCTCAAAGCTCAAGGTCAGTTCTTAACTTTAATGGGCATCTTACAGTATGAGCAGCACTATAAAAATCACGAGGAACAAACAGCCTCAGAGCGTCGTCAGGTAAAGCTCGTTAACGATGCCATTAAGTTTATTGCAGCTCACTATAAAGAGAACATCTCGCTCAACCACATAGCTGAGGAGGTCAAGCTGCAGCCAACCTATCTGTGTCGTTCCTTTAAGGAATACACCGATAAGACTCCTGTTGAGTACATCAATGCTATGCGCATTGAAGAGGCCTGCAAATTGTTATCACAAACTGACAAACGCATCAGCTCCATAGTTGATGAGCTCGGCTTCAAAGACCCTGGCTATTTTGCACGTGTTTTTAAGAAGTACACCGGCTTCAAGCCAAGTGAATATCGCTCTGCCAATACCACCATCAAGGCCGCATCCCCAGCCAAAAAGTAGTACTACCGAAGCACAAGCAATAGTACAAGCACGAGCAAAGGCAATAGCATTGGCAATTGCAGCTACAGCCAAGCACCATGCCACTGACCATCAAAATATGCAGTGGCCAAAGCTCTTGCATCCCATTAAGCAAGCCATGTCCATATGTGGCATGGCGCAGCATATCCCGCGACGATTGATTCATCAAATTGATAGCAATCTAAGTGGCCTTAACAGGGAACATATTGATAAAAGGCCATCGTAAATACTATGCATGTGCAGAACCTAAAACTACGCAAGGACAGGGCTGAGCATGTAAAACGTGGCAGATTTAAAACATAGCAGATACATGGCGTGGACACAGGCTCGGATGGATACATAGGCACTGGCATAGA
>SAMEA103957795__coassemble_2805_pt1 | contig 4546 bp, 4 predicted proteins | sample SAMEA103957795__metabat2_low_PE_026 | metagenome-assembled genome bin SAMEA103957795 (sample SAMEA103957795) | gut metagenome | biome: gut; material: feces | host: Canis lupus familiaris | collected 2014
TTGTTAGACAGAGTGTATGAAGTATCGTGGCTGGCCTTTGGGAATATATTGTCGCTAGGCCTGACAAAGCTCAAAAAACTACACTCTTTTATCCTAATGTCTGCTTAAAAGGCTATGCACGAGTAGCTCTTGTTAGGTGAAATTTTGATAGTTTTACAACCCTTCGCTTTACACATAAGACTAGATACACAACCTTTGCTGGCCTATATTTGGGCAGTATCACGCATAATGTTACGTTGATGCTAGACAGTCAGGAATATTGCATTAAAATTATCGCCTGTAACAAGGCAAACATTCGCTTTAAAGGATCCTTTATGCTGTTTTATGTGCATGGCTTAAGGGAGCTTTTATAACGGCCCCACTACAATAGTTGGAGAGCTGTAAGTTTTGCTTTTAGTGCTGCTTGTGCTTGCTTTGTATAGAGTATTGAGTTCTTGGTGCTCAAAGGCTCGTTTTTGTTGTGTCGTAGTTGTAGGTCTCGTAGATTCTTATGGATATTAAGAAGGTTGGTTTTATCGGTACCGGCGTGATGGGCGCTCCAATGGTTGGTCACCTGCTCAAAGCTGGTTATGAGGTGAATGTTTTCACTCGTACCAAAGAGCGTGCAAATGGTGTGTATCTAGACTTAAGTGTAAAGCAAAGGGTTGTAAGACTATCTAAATTTCACCTAACAAGAGCTACTTGTGCATAGCCTTTTAAGCAGACCTTAGGATAAAAGAGTGTAGTTTTAGAGCTTTTGTCAGGCCTAGCCACAATATATTTCCCAAAAGCCAGCCACGATACTTCATACACTCTGTCTAACAGAAGCAATTAACTGCAAAGAAACATCAAGCCCCATGCGTCTGAGTCTTTTATTAACTTATTAAGTTTTACCTGTTGAGTTTTGACAGCAGTTGCCAATTTGTATCACATAGTTAAGTTATTAACATTTTCTTGTGTTTGTTCAGTTATACGGGTGTATAATCCGCTCCATTGTGCGTTATACAAAGCAATACAGGAACTAGATAAATGGCTTAAACAAGCCATTTTATTAATAGTTACGGTAATTTTGGCCACCTGTGGCTTGTCTATTGCATATATAAAGCTAATTCAGGACATTAAGTTGCACATTTTAGGTAGCAACCTACGCTCTACCTTGCTTGCTGATGAAAGTCAAAGTAGTGCAACAGCCTAACCTGAATTTAGTATTCACATCTTTCCGTCGAGCTTACAAAAGCCGTCTGAAGTTTTGTTTTACATTGAATAGTAGTTGCAATCGATTTACGAATCCTTGCCTCTAGCTTATTCACCCTCTAGATCTTATCTGTTGATACAGATGACGTTCTTTGAGAAGACTGTGTTCCATTAGTCTTATCCGCTTGGTCTTATCCACCACATTGCTTAGCTCCTTGTAGTATGTTCAATGCTCAGGGCTATAGCTTAGGGTCTTAAACCAATTACTAATGGGCTTGAAAGGTTAAGTATTCAACCTTAAGTATGTGCTTGCACCTTGTTCTTGGCCTGCCTCGAGAACAAGACACAGCAATCCTCAAACAATGGCTGCCAAGAAGCTACAGCATCTAGATGGATTTCGTAAAACAAAGCCATTTTTAACTACATGACATTGTGTGGAGGGTCTACATGTCACGCCTATTTACTTCCGAGTCCGTATCTGAAGGACATCCTGATAAAGTTGCCGATCAGGTATCCGACGCTATTCTTGATGCTATCTTAGCCCAAGACAGCAAGGCTCGTGTTGCTTGCGAAACCTTAGTTAAGACCGGTATGGTCGTTATCGCAGGTGAAGTTACTACTAAAGCCAACGTTGATTTAGAAGCAGTTGTTCGTAAGACTGTTTGCGATATCGGTTATAACTCTACCGAAGTCGGCTTTGACGGAAACTATTGCGCATTCTTAAATGCTTTAGGCAAGCAGTCTCCTGATATCAATCAGGGTGTAGACCGCCAGAATCCAGAAGATCAAGGTGCTGGTGACCAGGGCTTAATGTTCGGCTATGCTTGCGACGAGACTGCCGTTTGCATGCCTGCAGCTATTACCTATGCTCACCTGCTCGTTAAGCGTCAGTCTGAAGTTCGTCGTATGGGCGTGCTGCCTTGGTTACGTCCTGATGCAAAGAGCCAGGTTACCTTTGCTTACAATTCAGATGGCACCATCTCTCACGTTGACACCGTAGTGCTCTCAACTCAGCACTCTCCAGATGTTTCTTTAACTTCTGTTGTTGAAGGTGTTCAAGAAGAGATCATCAAGAAGGTTATCCCAGTTAAGTACTTAACCAATGACACCAAGTACTTCATCAACCCAACTGGCCGTTTCGTAATCGGTGGTCCAGTAGGCGACTGTGGTTTAACTGGCCGTAAGATCATCGTAGATACCTACGGTGGTGCTGCTCGTCACGGTGGTGGTGCTTTCTCTGGTAAGGATCCATCTAAGGTTGACCGTTCAGCTGCATACGCTGCTCGTTATGTTGCTAAGAACATCGTTGCTGCTAAGCTTGCTAAGCAGTGTGAGATCCAGGTTTCCTACGCTATTGGCGTTGCTAAGCCTGTTTCTATCTCTGTTAACACCTTCGGTACCGGCAAGTACGACGATGACCGCATCGCAGACGTAATCAATGAGGTATTTGACTTACGTCCATACGGTCTCATCAAGATGTTAGACCTCGAGCGTCCTATCTACAGTGCGACTGCTGCTTATGGTCACTTTGGCCGTGATGCTTTCCCATGGGAGCAGACCAACAAGGTTGAAGACCTCATCGCTGCTTTAAGCTAATTCATAGCCATAAGCTATCCAAAGCAAAAAAGCTAAAAGCTAAAAGCCAAATGCTTTAGCTTTTAAGCAGCCACGATAGGCTGCTCACAAAAGGCAGAGTCCCAAAAGGCTCTGCCTTTTGTATATGCGCACCACACAAGCGCCCGCCCACAAGGCGGCCGCCCTGCATTTTTGCCCTCACACATGGCCATGCCCATGCCTATGTTCATGCCCATCCCCATACTAATAGCCCTAGCCATACCTATATCCATGTACCCATGGCCTTGCCTAACACCTTTGGGCCACATAATCGTCATAAGCGTAGGGAGTGTACAGCTGCATTATTAAGAGCCGTTGTGCCCATTTTGGGGCTTAACTCATGTAGCATGCACAAGCTATGGCAGAATATAGCCTGCCCAAAGAGCGTATTTTTGAGCAAAACAGCTACATACACATACGTAGAGCTGCTGCACGATCTTGTTGCTGCAGTGAAGCCTATGCAGCATCTGCCATACGATTTTGCTTTTGAGAACAAACATGAGTCAGAACACTAAACTGCTGGTCATTATTGCCTTGTTCTGGTTTGCCCAGTACATCTATGTGCCTAATACCGCACCTTACCTCCTTGCACAAAAGGTCACAGCAGACTTTGTAGGCATCATCGTAGGCGTGTATGGCGGCGTGCAAATGAGTTTGCGCTTCCCAATGGGTATCCTTGCTGATTGGCTAGGCAAGCATAAGCTCATTATTATCGTAGGCTGTGCTTTTTCTGGCGGCGCATCGGTAGTTCGTATTCTTGAAAGCACTGGCAACGGCTTCTTAATTGCCAATATCATGTCAGGTGTGGCCTCATCCTTGTGGGTGAGCTTCATGCTGCTTAGCACTAAATACATTACTCCAGATAGGATGCAAACTCTGATTGGCTACCTCTTTGCGGCTAATAACTTTGGCATCATGCTCGCCTTCATTACCTCAGCTGTATGCTTTGAGGGCTTTGGTATGGACTTTCTGTGTTTATGCTCCGCACTCTCTGGTGCTTTAGCTATGCTCTTGGCTATGAGCTTAAAAGAAGATGATCCGGCCTATGCTCACCTGCATGAACCACCTGAGAGTAAACATCGCCCGCTCGTTGCTGATCTTGTAAAAGTAGCTAAGCGCAAACGTATTTGGTTCTTCGCCTTCTTAGCCTCTATTCAGCAAGGCGTAACCATGACTACCATCATGTCATTTTCTAATGAAGCTGCATTGCGTATTGGCGGTAGCTCATATGAAATGGGCTTGATGACTATTGTCTTTATCTTGTTCAATGTTATCTCTAGCTACTACTCAGGCAAGCCGCCATTTACTCGCATCTCACAAGGATTTTTAGTTAGCTCTGCCCTGTTCATGCTTGCTGCTTACTGTTTCTTATCAGTAATGGTTACTCACATCTACCTGCTCATCATTATTCAGGTATTCCTAGGCTGGAGCTTTGGCTTTGTCTTTACCATTGCCACTAGTGAGGCCATCGTTGGTGTTGAACACTATCGTCGTTCTTCTGCTATTGGCCTCTTCCAAGCTCTCTTTGCCATCGGCATGACTACAGTTCCAATCATAGCTGGCCGTATCATTGAGCTTGATGATGGCGATCTTAAAGCTGCTTTCTTCTTCCAAGGCTGGCTCTGTCTTATTGCCTTTGTTGCAACTGTTTATTTCTACTATATGAAACGTCGCAATCACCTCAAAGAAGGCACCGCCTAGCACCCTAAGACGCCACCCCTCAAGGCCATTTCAAAGCCTTCACAGCTTTCACAGCAAA
>SAMEA103957795__coassemble_2962_pt1 | contig 4359 bp, 4 predicted proteins | sample SAMEA103957795__metabat2_low_PE_026 | metagenome-assembled genome bin SAMEA103957795 (sample SAMEA103957795) | gut metagenome | biome: gut; material: feces | host: Canis lupus familiaris | collected 2014
CGATTGTATTTTCACCTTAATTATTTTGTCAAAACTGCTGACAAACTTAGATGTAGTAAAGCTCTGTGGCTCTTTAGCAAAGTCAAAAGTGTATTGCTGTGGTTATTTTTTTTTGTAGTTTTTTTAACGCAGCGGATCTATCTGAAATGGCATGAGGTTTTGCTGGCAAAGTTTCCAGTTAGCATCAAGCTCATTGCAGTGGATCAGACACCATGCTGCAGCTAAGAGCTGAGCATCACGATCGATCTCACCTTCAAGCAAGTTGCCATCAAAGTCTAGACAAGCTTCTTGGTCAAGGTACTGCACATGAATATGCGGCGGCACCATCTCATCTTCAAGATACATGTAAACGATTAAGCCATAGAAAAAGCTCACTGGCACGCGGCCATCCTTGCCTACCTTGTCAGCCTTAGGCGCAGTCTCTACTTGCATGTCATTCTCCTAACTTGCATAAAACAAAAAACCTCACTCCACAAATGCCAAAGATTGGCTATCGTGCGTGCATGTAGTTACCATCAAAAAGTATAAGACTGAGCTAGACGGTTAGATCATGTAGTGCAAACAAAAGTTTGCCCTGATGGTACGCCTTGGTGCTCTTTGTCATTATTTAGTGCCTATGTAGCCTAATGCCGCTGTCTTTGCTATGTTTGTGCTACTGAACAGTGCTTAAAATGCTTTTAGTTTTCAAACTTTTTGGAGATAGCTTATGTCAAAGAATGTTTTGATCATAGATGCCGGTATTGAGGGTGCTTTTGCCAAGGGTGAGCTTAACCATCATTATGTTGCAATGGCCAAAGAGATTCTCGTTTCAAAAGGCTATAACGTTACTATCACTGATCTTAATCAGCCATATGATGTTAAAGATCAGCAAGAGAAGTTCTTAGCTGCTGACTTTATCTTAGTGCAGTTTCCTGGCTATTGGATGGCCGGTCCATGGCAGCTCAAGCGCTATTTCGACGAGGTCTTCTCTGGCCCAATTACTGTTGGCGGTGATGGTCGTCATCGTGGCACTGATGCAAAGTACGGCACTGGTGGTGTTCATACTCAAAAGAGATACATGCTCTCTTCAACTTGGAATGCCCCATTAAGTGCCTTTGATGCTCAAGATGAGTTCTGGGGTGGCATCGGTATTGATGGCGCTCTTAAGCCTTACCATAAGACCTTTGAGTTCTTAGGTCTCAAGCAATTACCTACTTTTGTCGCTAACGATGTGATGAAGAACCCAAGCCATGATGAGGACTTTGCTCGCTTCAAAGAGCTCATCAACGCTAACTTCTAAGATTAGCTTTCTTCATTTTCTAGGCAGGTTAGTCATGAGCCATCTTCTCTGACCTGCCTTGTAAATTTTAAATTCCTACCCTGTCCTAGCGCCCGCTCCATAATCCAATCCTATTCGCTGCGCTTTTGTCCATAGCTTTATCTCTAGTTTTGTACGTCTTTGCTTATGGCATGGTTGCCGTGTTCAAGTCCCTTGATAGTGTTTATGATCGCTGCCACTGTCACTAGCACTTTTGTGTGGCTGTTTTTAGCTATCTTTAGGCAGTGTGCACGGACACAGTTTGTACAGAAACTATAGAAAAATCATCATAGGTTTTGCAAAGACATTGCCCATAAAATGGCACTTGTTATTTAGTGCTCTATTTATATTGCTCAGTTACGTTGTGTAAGAGATTCGATATATATGGCATTTATGACAAACTTTTGTATAGATTCTTGTGTAGCGAGTGCACAACAATTGCACAAATTTGCGCAATAGTTTGAGCGGTATCACTTTTTCACTTATAGATTGTGCACGAGCACATGCAACTTTCAATTCAGGGTATACACTTAACATGCTAGTTGTTTTCCAGTTTCAACTAGCACTTACTCTGTTCATTGTGACTATCCCTCATTGATCAAGCCTTATAAACTCCAGAGGTAACAATGAGGGGTATTATCTTCCTCGGCCAAAGCAGGCCATCTAAAGCCCCAACTTATCTTCAGGGCTCACATAATTCCTCTTCAATGCCCATTAGCACTGGCATTGATTCTCATCTACCCTATGCTCTTTTAACTATGTCTTTAGTGGACATATCTGCATTTTGAATTGAGATCACTTTGGGGGTATCTATCCACTGCTCGTCTACTTGCGCACTTCTTATGCCCATGCTATTAACCGTGCTTTCTTTGTAATAGCTTCTAATGCATGTTTAGTTTGTACTAAAGCACCTTGCATAGTTTAGGCATGCTGTGCTTTTAGTTTTGTGTTAGAACATATTGAGCCGCTTAAAGATAAATTCAGGGATCAGACGTACTACGGCCATAATATAGCGCCATAGCCACATGGTGTAGACAACTGAAGAGCGGCGCTTAAAGCCCTTTACAATATCCTTTGCTACTCTTTGTGTTGAGGCAGTTATGTATGGCGGTAGCTTCTTATGCGCAACCATACGTGTAGCTACATAACCTGGCTTAATGGTCATCACATGAACGTTATATGGTAATAGGCTGCAGCGCATGCCCGACAGAAATGCCGTCATGGCAGCTTTCGATGAGCCATAGCAGTAGTTAGAGCAGCGCCCGCGCTCACCGGCTACCGAGCTTACTACCATGATGGAGCCAGAGCGCTGTTGTTTAAAGAACTGAGCTGTAGCAGTAAGCATTGGCAGCAAACCATTAAAGTTTGCCTGCATAATGAGATCACACTCTCTTATGTCTTGCTCAGCTTTCTTTTGATCGCCTAAATAGCCAACCGAACAAAAGAGCGCATCTAAGCCTATAAATTGGGATGATTGATGCCCTGAGACTTGCATAGATTGCATGGCGATGTCTTTTGCGGCGTCATTGTATGCATCGGTTGCGGCAGTAGCTGAGGCATCGAATGCTGTGGTCGTGGTAGTAGCTAATGCATTGAATTCAGTAGTTTGGGTAGTAGCTAAAGGATTCACTTTATTGGTTTGGGTAGTAGCTAAGGCATTGTCCTGAGCTTTAGTGTGCTGGATATTTGTACTTTGTCCTAGACATTCGTTAAAGAGCTGCAGCTGCTCAGCAGCACTCATGCTGGTGTCGTAGTGTTTGACCTCACAAGTACACTTGTGACTCTCGAGCTTAGTCTTAAGCTTTTCAAGTTCACTCAGATTGCGCCCGCACAAGATCATATACCATGGCTCTTCCTTGGCAAACTCATGGAGTGTTGCTATCGCAATTTCAGATGTTGCTCCAAGTACTAGCATGCGCCTCATAGTGTCCCCTGCTACTTAATGACCTTATGTCTTGTCAGTATAGCTAAAAGTACCTTGCCAAGGCTTAGATCTAGTCCAACTTTATGCTTTCTTTGTCTTTTTGGCTTTTGATAAAGGTAGCTTAGCCCTCTTGGTGCTGCTTTGTTAATGGTTATGGGCTGCTACTGTTTTACTTTTGCCGTGCATAGACTAAGGCTCATTACGAGCTCTAGCTTAGTTGTAAGTTTTTTTCTAACTGCAGATACAACAAAGCCTTCACTGTAGAGCTATCTTTGCTCCGTTGATGAAGGCTTTGGGCTATGAGCACTTAACGTATGCTAGTTTTTTTGTTTTATGACACTTACTATGAGGCGCTGGTGGCGTCCTCTTTTTTGTAAGTGATGTGGACTAAGCGCTGCTTAAAGTTAGCGCCCATACCATAGCGCTCTAAGATTGGACTGTGCCAGACTGGAGTTACATCGCTTGGCAGATCGATGTTTTGGCCCAAATCGCGATGGAAGCCCTCATTGTGGAAGTCTGAGCCTAAGCTTGCTAGCATCTCGTACTTATGACACAGCTGCACTAAGTAGTCGCGATCTAATTGACGCTGTTGAGATGAAGATACCTCAATAGCCTCACCGCCTGCTTTCTTAAACTCGTATACGAGCTTACGCAGACGCATATTGGAGATCTTGTAGCGGCGTGGATGAGCTAATACAGCAATACCACCTGCAGCCTTGATGACCTCGACCGTCTCTTCAATTGGGCCCCAGACGCTCTTTACATAGGCATCTTGACCACGACGTAAAAACTTGTGAAAAGCATCATCTACACTTTTAGCCTTTCCATCTTGGAAGATGAGGCGTGCATAGTTGCCACGAGTAATGGAAGCTCCTTCACGGGCTTGCTCACAGCAGCGCTCATATGGTCTGTCAAAACCAAGGCGCTTGAGCTTTTCACCAATAGCTACCGCACGTTGAGTACGAGCAACTTTGAGTTTTGCTTCAAGCTCTTTGAGCGAATCGTTATTAGGATCAATACCTAATCCTACGATGTGGATTTGCTCATCGTACCAAGTAGTAGAGAACTCCACACCCGGAATCACAATCAAGGTACGCTCGCTAGGAGCACGATGTAGTTCACCGTTATCTACACCATT
>SAMEA103957795__coassemble_3012_pt1 | contig 4313 bp, 1 predicted proteins | sample SAMEA103957795__metabat2_low_PE_026 | metagenome-assembled genome bin SAMEA103957795 (sample SAMEA103957795) | gut metagenome | biome: gut; material: feces | host: Canis lupus familiaris | collected 2014
TTGCAAAAGGGGAGTAGACGCTGCTACGTGAGATATCAAGAGTCTCGGCAATTTGAGCGTAAGTATAATATCCAGATTGGTACATTTGACGTGCTTTTTCGACAACACTTTTATCCAACATACTGCTTATAACCTCGACTACTCAAGATATTGCTCACCCTAAACGTTATAGCCCAAAACGCAAGGATCTTGCACGAAACTTTTAGATCACGATGAAAAAAGGCAGCTGACGCTGCCTTTTTTGTGCCCACTAAGCTTTAGAGCAATGCTGTTAATTGCTCTAGCCTTGCTTGTAGTGTTTCTCATGCAAGGCTTGGCTTTGCTCTTAAGCTCTCTTAGCAATGCTCTTGTATAGCGTGGAGCATTGCTGTTAATTGCTCTTGGGAGCTTAATGGGGCTGGGCCAAGTTCAAAAAACTTGGCTTGTGTGCGTAAATTACTGCACGATCTCAAGACGCTTTTGGGCATCGTCGCGACGACGGCGGCGAGTTGGCTTTGGAGTTTCCTCTTCGTCCTTGTTGTGAATTTCACCAACAGCGATCTCGGAGGAGTCTTTGATCTCCATAGCGTACTTGCGCTCTTCAGCTTCGGCACGCAATTTACGTTGTGCCTCACGCTTTTCATAGCCACTTAAGGTCCAATCCTCTGGAGTAGTTGGCTTGAACTTACGTGGATTGCTCTCAAGGGCAATATCGAGCACTTCGTCGATAGTCTTAACTGGAACGATCTTCAGACCCTTAGTTACGTTCTCAGGGATATCCCACAGATCTTTCTTGTTATCAAATGGAATACATACAGTCTTAACACCACCACGCAGTGCAGCAAGGAGCTTCTCCTTAAGACCACCGATGGCCAGCACGTCACCACGCAGTGTGATTTCACCAGTCATAGCCACATCAGAGCGCACTGGGTTGCCAGTTAAAGCAGAGACAATAGCGGTGGTGGTAGCACTACCTGCTGATGGACCATCTTTCTTGATAGCACCCTCAGGGAAGTGGACGTTAAGGTCAACACTTTGATAGAAGTCTGGAGCTAAGGAGAACTCACGTGCGTGGGAACGAACCCAAGCAATAGCAGCAAAGACAGATTCCTTCATCACTGAGCCAAGCTGACCAGTGAGCAGGTGCGTACCCTTACCCTCGTTAGCGATAACTTCAACTTGCAGCATATCGCCACCAACTGAGCTTACTGACAGACCGTTGACGACGCCAACACGATTGTCCTTAAGCTTAGAGGTGTAGTCGTAGCGCTTAGGACCAATGAGCTTTTCAATCTCCTTAACGCCTAAAACAGTCTTTTTAGGAGTCTTAGGAGGGTTAAGCATCAGCTCCTTAACTACCTTACGGCACAGCTCTGCGATGATGCGCTCTAAAGCACGAACACCAGCTTCCATAGTGTAGTGCACGATCAGCTGCTTTAAGCCTGCATCAGAGATATCAAACTCATCCTCGCTTAAGCCATTTCTGCGCAGCTGCTTTGGCAGTAAGTGCTCACGAGCAATATGGAACTTCTCATCTGCAGTGTATGAGGACAGATCAATGATCTCCATACGATCAGACAATGCAGGTGGGATGTTGTAGCTGTTAGCAGTTGCAATAAACAGCACCTTAGATAAATCGTACTCAAGGTCAACGTAGTTATCTGAGAAGGTGGAGTTCTGCTCTGGGTCTAATACTTCAAGTAAGGCTGCAGAGATGTCGCCATGGTAAGTATTTGTTGAAATCTTATCGATCTCATCGAGCAAGAACAGTGGGTTATTCACCTCGCACTTGATCATGCCCTGAATAATACGGCCTGGCATAGCACCGATGTAAGTACGACGGTGACCACGAATCTCAGACTCATCATACATACCACCAAGAGCAACACGTACATACTTACGACCAGTTGCTTTAGCAATGGAGGCAGCTAAAGAAGTCTTACCGATACCTGGAGGGCCCATTAAGCATAAGATCTGACCATGGGTGTCAGTCTGCTCACGACGGCTTTGTACTGCAAGGAACTCTAAGATACGGTCTTTAACTTTCTTAAGACCATAGTGCTCTTGCTCTAAAACATCACGTGCCTTAGCAAGCTCCTTATTGATTTCGGTGCTCTTAGACCAAGGGATGGAGAGCAAGGTATCAATATAGTTGCGCACCATGGAGTTTTCGCCAGTGTTAAGCGGCATGATGGCAAGACGAGAAATTTCCTTTTGCAGACGGTTAATAACCTCTACAGGAGCATCTAAATTAGCAACCTTATTGCGGTACTCTTCAAGATCATTGCTGTCATCAACCTGAATGTTAAGCTCACGCTTAATCGCCTTGAGCTGCTCATTTAAGTAGAAGTCACGCTGTGATCTATCCATAGCGGCACGAGCATCTTCAGCGATCTTCTTATCTACTTCAGCCTTGTAGGAGAAGTTGTTTAAGAAAGCGATCACTGCCTTAGCACGAGCAACTGGATTTAAGGTCTCTAAGATGTACTTCTTGTCGAAGAATGGCAGATTTAAGATCTGAGCTAAACCATCAGCAAGCTGACCTAATACAGCAAGCTCACGTACAGCGACAATTAACTCAGATGGAATGTTCTTCTCGATGATATTGCGGCCACCGTGCTTTTGCACCTCAAGAGCATTGTCTAAGGCGTTTCTTAAAGCGTCGATGTAACGCTTCTCGATAACTGGGTCGACCTCAACTTCCTTTAAGAACTTGACCTCAACATGGCGTACTTGATCGGCTGGATCATCGATAATACGAGAGATCACAACACGCTCGTAACCACGAATAGTGGCACGGTACTGTTCTTTGTCGTTGTAAGCGGCGCTTAAAACCTTAGCCACTACACCCACACGGCCTAACTCATCTTTAGTAGGACGTACATCGGAGTCAGCAAGCTGTGTAAATACAGCAATATTCTTGTCGCTCTTTAATGCCTCTTGCAAGGTGAGCACGGTGTTTTCACGTGCTGCAATCAGTTGCACATTGGCAGATGGAGTAATAACAATCGAGCGCAGAGTTATAAGCGGGAACTTAGCAGTACGAGTATTGCCTTCATTATCGGTTACCACCTCGTAATCAGAGGTTGATGTATTCTTGTCAGCAGACACGTCTTTCTCCTTATCTGCGCTTAAATCATCACTATCAGATTGCTTAGTTGAAGAACGTTTAGCTCTCTTAGACTTGACTGTATTCTCTTGAGTCTCAACCTTTGAGCTATCAGTAGCGTCAGCATCAGTTACTAGCGCTTTCTTATCTTCTTTAGTTTCTTCAACAGTTTCATGAACTGCAGCGGCTACTTCTTGCTCCTCATCAACCTTTGCTTGGGCCTCTTCATTGGCCTTGTTCTTACGTCTTTGTAAGAAAGCGTTGATGGCAGCAGCCTCTGCCTCTTGAGCTTCATTCTTAGTTAAAGTTGCGCCCTTAACCTGATCTGCGCTGACATTTTCCTCAGCTACAGGATCACGAGCGATGCGATCTTCGGCCATAGCTGCACTTTTTACAGTGCTCTTTACCTGGCTCTTAGTTACGCTCTCTTGTGGCGCTGCCTCTTTTGTAGAGGCCTTTACATTCTTTGAGCTTGCGCTCTTTGCAGCACTATCAGTAACAGCACGCTTAGACACGCTCTTAACACTAGCACTCTTTGCCTCAGTGGCAGCCATGCTCTTAGCGCTGGTGGTGCCTTTTGCTGCAGCGCTCTTGCTAACAGCTGTCTTTGTAGCTGCACTCTTAGCGACCTTGCTTGAGCTGCTCTTGCTTGCACTAGCGGATGTCTTTAAGGTCGCACTATCCTTAGTTGCAGATGCATCCTTGGTGCTTGAGGTGCGTGAAGATGATGCACGTGCCTTGGTGGCAGATGCTTTAGATGTCTTAGCAGCTGCAGCAGCCTTAGCATTAGCTTCTTTCTTATCACTAGAGGCACTAGCTGGTGCCTTAGTCTTAGTTTTGGCATTTGTATTTTTTGATGAGGCCATAGAATTAGACTTAGTGGTAGTTGCAGTGGCTAATGTAGTTTTATTTCGCACAGTGCGCTTAGAGCTGCTAGTCGTCGCTGCAGCTTTAGATGCGCCTGACTTACTTACCTTATCCTTTTGCTCGATATCTGCTTTGACAGAACTATTAGCTTTCTTTGCTCGTACCATATTGTGTCTTAGCGGCTAATACAAGCCGTCACTGAAAGTGGAAACGAAATCTTTTAATGGTAAGGCTGCAAGAGTAAGTGCTCTTGAGTGCCATCCATTATTTTTAGCAGCTTTGTAGATAAGCTATACGTAAAGCATGCATAAGTTGAAGATCTTAAATCCCTAGCTTCACAATTAAGCGCATTGACCTA
>SAMEA103957795__coassemble_3548_pt1 | contig 3793 bp, 1 predicted proteins | sample SAMEA103957795__metabat2_low_PE_026 | metagenome-assembled genome bin SAMEA103957795 (sample SAMEA103957795) | gut metagenome | biome: gut; material: feces | host: Canis lupus familiaris | collected 2014
GCCATCTTTTCTTGATTGGCTCTTGCTCCATCCTCGTTCTCGCCAACGGTATAGGTAATGGCAATCTTCGGGAAGTCAGGCAGCATCTGGCAAATCTTTTGGGATACATTGCCATTCTCTTTAAACTGCTTAAAGAGCTCATAGTATTTCTGAGCCTCTTCAATAGAGCTAACTGTAAGTAAGCCATCAAAAGCCTCTCCTGATGGATGATTAAGTGCTAATCGTGCTCTAGATTGATTAACAATGTAGTCAATTACCTCAAGACGGTATTGATCATCATCGTAAATGCTCTTCTTGGTAGCTATAGCATAGCCTTTGATGACTTCTTTTTCTAAAGTCTTGTCATCAACTAACTCAAGCTCAGTATCGCTATACAGGCCAAGCTTTGAGGCAATTTCTTCAAGCGTACTGCGTCTAAAGCCCATGCCTTGAATCTTAAAGCCAAGCACAGCATTATTATGAATAGCCTCTTTGATCGTGTAGGCGTGTAAGCACTTCTTATTAGGATCCTTTGGTCGACCGTACATGCCTGCAGTGGTTCGAGGTAAATCACCCTTCTGCTCACGCTTGTTCTCTTCAAAGATCGGAGTGCCTGTAAAGCCATACCATAAGGTTTTAACAAAGAACTTATCAATAATGCGCTTACTCTCAGGGGTTACGGCGCGTTGACATTCGTCTACGACAAAGGCGATGCTCTTTTTAGAGATTTGTTCGCGTACTCGTGCCTTCTTTTCTTTGTTCTCATCAAGTTTACGAATAAGAGTCTGCAGCTTCTGTACTGTCGTAATGATGACGCAGCGATCGTTGCTCTTGAGCTTATTTTCAAGATCAGCTGTATGGTCAGTATTACGTATTTCAACATCATCACTATCAGCATAAGATAGGAATGAGGCTGTAGTTTGCTGATCTAAATCTTTACGATCGATAAGGAAGATGGCCTTATCTAAAGACGGTATATCTAAAAGATTCTTGGTGACAGTGTAGGAGGTAAGGGTTTTACCAGAGCCTGTGGTGTGCCATACAAAGCCTGACTCACGCTCATATGAAGCCTTCTTAACAGCCTCAATGGCATGAATTTGATAAGGGCGTAAGAGGATGACTTTCTTGCGCTCGTTATCAAGCACTGAGTACTTGCCCACCATCATATGGGCAAAAGGAATATTCAGCGCAGCTTTAGCAAACGGCAGGTACTCCTCTACTGGCTCATTGAATTCATTGACCCAACTTGTTAAGAACTTCTCATTGATGTTGCCAAAGTTATCGGCTGCGATATAGCGGGTGTTAGAGCCATTTGTGACCACATACATCTGCACTAGTCCCATGAGACCACGGAACTTGCCTTCCTTACCATACTTCTGAATCTGTCTAAAGGCCTCCATGAGAGAATGGTTTTTAGACTTAAGCTCAATATGGATCATTGGCAGGCCGTTGATGAGTAGGGTTACATCAAAACGACGATCGCGATCTGAATGTTCATCTTTTGGAGCGTTGTACTGATGGATGACCTCATAGCTTGATAGACCACCTGCAATCTCGCGATTGTTAATGGCAATGAGGCTAACTTGACCTAATGAGGCATCATCACGCAGAAGCGGGATTTGAGCTACCTGATGCTCACCAGATAGCCAGCGTGCAGCCTTGTAAGTGCTGGTGCACTGATCGAGCAAGAACTCTTTGACCTTGGCCATTTCCCCATCAGTCAGAGGAATGCCCTCAAGCCTATCAATATTGTTGCGATTAAGCTTCTCACGCAGGTTATTCCAAAGGTCATTCTCGTTCTTAATATCCTCACGGCGAGTCCATTGAGAGACACCAGAACATAGCTCATTAATGAGCTGCTCTTCCATATCAGATTCAAGCGTAACCTTAACCATCACACACCTCACTAACCCAAACTAGACAAACATACGCTGCATGAACGCTTTCTTTAACTTTTCTAATGACTCTAGCTGATTTTTTTGTAAAGCGATCTTGTTATCTACTGAGTTAAGCATTTGAGCAATAGTATTTTGTTCGTTTAGCGGAGGGTATCTCAGTATAACTTCACTTACTAAATCCTTATTAAGATTAGAAACAACACCGTGGCCAGCGAGTTTCTTATACTGTTTCTTTACTTCATCGCTGGCTAATAGATAGACTAGAAAGTCTAGATTGAAGATGTTATTGTGATTTCTAATAACAAGCCATCCGTCATGTATACAGCCATCAACCTCAAGGATATATGGTCTGCCAAAGCTCATCGAGTTTGACAAGAGCAATTCACCTTTGTGCACCATACGAGATTGTTTCAGGCCACTAGGGAGTATCTTCTCTTTTGCACTAGTTATACGATTGCCTTTGATCGGGGCATCTCCAATTTTAATCCAGTTCAAGCCATCTTCAGAATCGCATAGATACTTACTAATTGGTCGTGGTGAAGAACCTCTTTCAATATCTAAAACATCCTTAAATTACAAGTCTTTTTAATTGATTATGAAAAGCAGGTGAATTTAGGTAGTATCCTAAGTAAGACTTGGCAAACTTTATTTTTGGTCTACAAGCCATTGTATGTAAGCCAGCAGTTATGACTTCACCATCATTAACGCTAACCTCAACAGCAGTTCCAACCATATAATCTTCAGCTGTATCAGCTATAACTATATCCCCTGAGTTAAGACTGCTGAATAGGCGAGTATCTATATCACTATTTACATATGGGATGATAGGGCTATTATATTCAACAATGCTAGGAAGTTTCGTAAGAATATCTCCATAGTGAATATTCTTACAAACACCTGCCTCGTAATTCAGCTGGTCTCGAGAAATTGGTTTGCTTGAGAGAAAATCAAATACTTCATGGAATAAAGCTACGCTCCAATTTATGGCATTGTCATTTTTGATGTAAAAGCGGTTTAAAGGCTTATTCATGACTGCACTCCACTTAAATACCAAGCTCTTTTAAGAAGACGGCGAGTTTGGCGTCGACTTCCTTTTCCTCTTGCTCAAGCTTTTTAAGCTCGGCAAAGGTGGCGTTAAGGTCGATCTCTTCTTCAGGCTCTGAGGAGTCTACATAGCGAGGGATGTTGAGGTTGTAGCCATTGCTCTCAATCTCTTCCATAGTGGCAAGGTGTGCGTATTTATCTACGTCCTTGCGCTCGATGTAAGTGTTGAAGATCTTGTCGATATGCTCTTCATCAAGGAAGTTCTTGGCGCGTTCTTTTCTAAACTCTTTAGAGGCATCAATAAATAGAACGCTACGATCTGGATTGTCCTTCTTAAGGATGATGACGCATGTAGGAATGCCAGTAGAGAAGAAGATACCTGCAGGCAAGCCAATGACAGCGTAGATAGCTCCTTTCTTAAGTAGCTCTTCACGGATAGTGCCTTCAGCTGCACCTCTAAAGAGAACACCATGAGGCAGCACGATACCCATAGTGCCTGACTCTTTGAGGTGGTAGTAACCATGCAGTAAGAATGCAAAGTCAGCCTTACTTGCTGGAGGTAGCTTCTTAAACGGAGCAAAGCGAGGATCAGTAAGCAAACCAGCTGCAGCACTGTACTTTTGAGAGTATGGTGGATTCATCACCACAGCATCAAAGTTAGTTGGCTCATCAGTTGGCCAGTCAGCATCAAGGGTATCGCCATTACGTAAGTGCTGATGATTGCCTGGAACACGGTGCAGCATCATGTTCATGCGAGCGAGGTTATAAGTTTGGTTCTTAAGTTCCTGACCAAAGAACTCAACTGTACTCTTAATGTCGATATTACCTTGGTTACCAGCATTGCTTAGATAGTTTCTGATCTGCAGCAATAA
>SAMEA103957795__coassemble_3805_pt1 | contig 3580 bp, 2 predicted proteins | sample SAMEA103957795__metabat2_low_PE_026 | metagenome-assembled genome bin SAMEA103957795 (sample SAMEA103957795) | gut metagenome | biome: gut; material: feces | host: Canis lupus familiaris | collected 2014
GGTGGAAGACAAAATAGCAATTTTCCTCTGGCCAATGATCGTGACAGTAAAGTCCCTCTGTACCAACCGTACCCTTAGAAAAAAGGTGCTTTAGACTTGAAACTAAGAGGCTCTTACCCATGCCATGTGGACGGTGAAGCATGAAGCTTCCATGTTCTTTAGCAAGATCACACGCAAACTTGGTCTTATCGACATAGACGGCTTTGCTTTGAAGATATTGGGCAAATGTTTTGTTGGAACCTGAGCTAAATTTTGTTGGCAGCATAAACCTATAACCTAACCTAACGTATTGAGTTGGCTATGGGTTGCAGACAGTTAATTACCTACAACAGGCAAGCCACTGACAAGTACCAATGAGCAAAGTCTCGAGGTTCTTGTGCAATCCCATAGAGAATTGTCCCAAAATGGGACTGGCTTTTACCTGTGACCTTATCCGATAAGATTGTCGGAGTCTGCAACAAGTCGCTGACCATGAAAGACAGGATAATGAGAAGAACTAACTACACTAGTTTAGGCCTAGCATTGCTTGGTTATTTACCAACTCTTTTAGAAAAGAGATGCATGTATAACCCCGTCGCTTCTCATATGTAACGTCTTGTGCTTTTCAAGCTTGACGTTAAGATAACAACTTAAGTCATCACCTTTAATGAAAGCTCAATGGTGACACCATCAAGCTTGAGAAGAAGTTAGTTTGCTTGCCAGAAATGAGCTTTTTCAAACTCAACAAAAGCTTTAGTGGCAACATCTTGAGACTCAATACTACTAAGGACGCATCCAAAATGATGATTAACCTTAGCTGCTTCTTCATACATGTGATTTCTGGTGATGCGAAAACGCTTTTTGAGCTCACAGATCGTGACGCTCAAAGCTTGCTTTTCTTCTATTTCTTCTTGAGTTAATGCAGTCTTGTTGCTTAACTCATCAAACCTCCTTTGAGCATCTCGCCATTTAGGCTCACCAAGCAACCCGCGTAGCCGTTTTAAAAGAAGTCCTGTACAGGTATTTTCAATCTGTTGAGTGACGTTCTCTTTTAATCGCACACGCTTAATTTGCTTGGACGTATACCTAGTTTCGCCTGTCACAACATTAGACAAAGCATGAGATCTTTTTTGCGACATATCAAACCCTATTCTCGTGGATCATAGAGTTCATGCGGCAGCCTAACCCACGTACCTAGTGGTACATGAATTACTTTTAGCGTGTTCAACATAATATGATATTGAATAATAACATATTATGTTGCTTGTTGTCAAGGATCTAAAAAGTTATTGAACGCGCCCTATGCCCTATTTGTGGCGAGCTAATACAACACAAGGAGTTTGCTTTACTTAGAGTTAACTTGCTGCAAAGTTGCTGGGCTATACACTCTCAATTTAGTTGTGGGGATAATGCACGAGAGTAGCATTAGCGCTACTTAAGCTCTAGAAGGAATGAGCGCGACATCGACTAGTCTTAAGTTTGTCCGCCAGATGATTTTTGAACTGTAGCTCGTAGTCGGGCAAATATGCTCTACAACTTACTGTGGCGATAATGATATGAGCAAAATGTGTAAGAGGTGAGTTAATGAACTTAGAGGCTGCTACAGGAGCAGCTGTCGGGGAGGACATTTTCAAAAGGCGAAAAAAAAGCACCTTGCGGTGCCTCTTTTAGATGGTCGGTGATGTAGGATTCGAACCTACGACCCACTGCTCCCAAAGCAGTTGCGCTACCGGACTGCGCTAATCACCGATGGCCGCCATTATAGGTAAGTCATGATCTACTGTCAACAAAGATTTAACGAAAAACTCAAAATATCCTATTAATACCATCACTCCCTGCCTAATCTGAGCTCAGCTTGAGCTATTAGAGCTATTTACAAGGGCTCTGTCCTGGTGATGCAAAGTGTCTGCATGTCTTCATAAAAAGATCATGGCTAAGCTATTTGTACGTGAAGCACTATTGAGCATATTTGACTTGGACTCTACCTAGCTTATTTAGATAGCCTTAGCATAGCAGTGTTGGCACTTGTCATGGACTAGCAAACAAAGTTAGATCGGTCTTGCGTTCATAGCAAAAGGTATAGAACCTTGCTTAGCTATCTTTGTTTTAGGCTTGATTGGCTTGGGTGTTGTAGAGACTTTGTGGATGCTGGCTATAAGCTGTGATTGAGGCAGTATCGTAGCTCAAATAGCGGTAGCTAAAAGGCGGCCTTTTTGGCCCTTAGCTATAGCCTTAACTGCAGTGGCTGAGGCACTAAGGAGAATAATTTGTTTGACAATGCGAGTTAGATGGCACTTTCGTATCACACTTGTATTATTACTCAAGCGACTTTTCACAATAGGATGCCGCGTAATTTGACAAAGCGCTGTTCAAGGGTCATCATACAAGACAGGATCTGTATGCTAAATCAAGGAAGCTGCTCCATAACTTTTGCCTGTAAATAAGCTTTATAAGGCATAATGGGCAGCAAAGTACTGTATCTAGAGCATGCACTTATATTTGAGATTGATTGCTGCAAGTTCTTAGTCCTCTCATCAAACTGACTGGAGCGCTCATCTACCTACAATCTAGCCTTGCTTTGATAGCTGTTGATAACGGCACTTGGCAAGATCTTAGGTTGATGGCTTGGTTAAGAACTCACTATCTCAATCAAAAATCCATAACCGCGCTTGCGATGATCTTTATCTCAAAACATGTTGCGATCTATGTATCCCAACACATCTAGAGATCTTTATCTTAAGCCGGTTAATCATGTCAAAGGAGATTAACATGCCTAGCTTAAAGGGAACTCAGACTGAGAAGAACCTCTTAATTGCTTTTGCTGGCGAGTCTATGGCTCGTAACCGCTACACCTACTTTGCTTCTGTAGCTAAGAAAGAAGGCTATGTTCTCATTTCAGCCATGTTCGAAGAGAGTGCTAATCAGGAAAAAGAACATGCAAAGCGTCTGTTTAAGTTCCTTGAGGGTGGTAATGCTGAAATTACTGCTACCTTCCCTGCCGGTGTTATTGGTGACACCGCTGCTAACTTAAAGTCAGCTGCTGAGGGCGAAAACGAAGAGTGGACTGACATGTACCCTAAGTACGCTGCCATTGCTCGTGAAGAGGGCTTCCCTGTTATTGCTGCAGTAATGGAGAACATTGCCGTAACTGTGGCTTTATCCATGAGGGCACTGTTGCTCCTAAGGTATGCCCTGCATGTAATCACCCACAAGATTACTTTGAGGTCTTACGCGCTGATTACTAATAGCTGCCCTGCAGTATTTGCTGCATAGCTTGCTAAGAGCTGCCATGTTGCTAAGTAGCAGTGCTTTGTACGCATAGTGTTAGTTCTACTTAGCTATGGGGCAAGATGAAAAAGGCCTGATCGCCACATGTTGAGCGATCAGGCCTTTTTGCTTATGATGCGAATACCAACTAAAGGCCATAAGTAATTTAGCTTCTAAATTAAGCTAGTAAAGGCCTAAATGGCCGAAAGTCCTAAAGGGCCGAAAGAGCCCAACAAAGCAGCCAAAGATAGCTTTAGCCTAATTATATAGTAGCTTTATATGGCTAGGGGTTATGCGTGGTCAAAGGAGGGTGGAACTATGGATACTTTTAGAC
>SAMEA103957795__coassemble_4047_pt1 | contig 3417 bp, 2 predicted proteins | sample SAMEA103957795__metabat2_low_PE_026 | metagenome-assembled genome bin SAMEA103957795 (sample SAMEA103957795) | gut metagenome | biome: gut; material: feces | host: Canis lupus familiaris | collected 2014
ACTAGCCTAAGAGGCTCAGGCCGAGCTGAGGGCGGGTATTAGCCTGCATCAGCATGGATGCTGCAGCCTGCTGAATGATTGACTGCTGTGACAGGTTAGCAGACTCTTCAGCGAAATCAGCATCACGAATACGTGAACGTGCATCAGCTTCGTTAGCAGCAACGTTAGACTGGTTGCGGATGGAGCTCTCAAGTCTGTTCTGGATCGCGCCCAAATTAGCACGTTGTGCGTCAACCTTAGCAATGATTCCGTCAATAGAGTTAATGAGCTCTTGTGCCATTGTCGCTGTTGAGAAAAGAATAGCATTACCCTTAGATGCCTCTTTAAGGGTAGCAGCATCTTTTCTAAAGCCTTTGCTTAAACCGTTGGCTATTGCAGAGAACACAAAAGAAGCAACATCAAACGAAATAGTATCACCCTTGTTTGACCCCACCTGAAGGGTCATTTTACCGCCAGCAGTAGCTTTCTGTGCCTTAGTGTAAATAGAATCATCAGTACCGCCTTCAAGCACACTCTTGCCACCAAAGGTAGTTTGCTCTGCAATACGATCCATTTCTGCTACTAAAGCTGATGCTTCTTTTGCTAATGCCTTTCGATCAGAAGCAGTATTAGTACCGTTTGATGCCTGCACAGCTAAGGTACGTACTTTCTGAAGCATGCCAGCGATCTCGTCCATGCCGGACTCGATGGTCTGGGCAAGTGCGATACCGTCAGATGCATTGCGGTTGCCTTGGTTGAGGCCGTTGATTTGGGAGGTTAAACGATCGGCGATCTGGAGACTAGCAGCGTCGTCTTTGGCGCTATTGATACGCATACCACTTGACAGTCTTTGGTATGTAGTAGTCAGGCTATTGTTGACATTAGAAAGGTATCTTTGACCCTGAAGAGCGCTGTAATTTGTATTTACATATACTGCCATGATGGATACTCCACTGTAGCTTGATTAGGCAGTTATGAGAAGAAAACTAACGTTCTTGTGACTAAGTCAAAGTACTTGTTGCATCGCACACATTGCATCAAGATTTTTGAATTTTCTTATCATAACTTACTTATATAATCGCAATTTATATCCTCGTCATGGTTGCTATATGTCATGATCTGAGCATGCTCTTGTTTTGATCTTGAGAAGTATTGTGTTTTAACTTTTACGAGACTCATATACAAGCCGATAGGTCATAAAGCCTTACAGCATCAGCTGTGATTTAAATACTGTTTATTAGCCTAAAGTAAACTTGAAACAGTTTCTTAACATATCAATAAATATCAAACTAATTCACATTTTAAAACATAAGCACATGTATAAAGATTAGCGTAGATATCGGCTTTAAGTGTAGATTTGAATAGATACAACACTAAGTAAAATCTTGAGAAATTCTGAATACTATCCACTTTAGCCAAATACACGATAGTTATTACAGCTCTACCGAGTTTAGCTAAAAGATTTGACTTGTGTTTATTGGTATAGAGTGGATCATAAGACGCTTAATAGCTTGTGATTTAATGGCTAAAAATGCGGTGATTATGAGTTGTGAGCTCGAGTTGATGCAATGTGAGCTGAGTGTGATGCGTTGGATGGGATTTTATTGAGTGGAAAACAAAAGCGCCTGAGAGCGGTTAGGCAATCAGGCGCTTAAGCAATGCAATGCAGCTATAGACTTTTAGTTGTGCCTTAGTAAGCTGCTTAGTATTTATTGATTAGCAGTAGCCAAAGCTCATCAGACGGGCAAAGCGTTGATTGAGACGGTCTACTTCATCTAAGGCAGCAACTTCTTTGATCTCACGGAGTAAGACTGCCTTGAGGTTTTCTGCCATGGTGTCATAGTCACGGTGAGCGCCGCCTAAAGGCTCTGGAACGATCTCATCGATAAGACCTAAGCCCTTAACCTTATCAGCAGTAATGTTCATAGCTTCTGCAGCTAAAGAGGCCTTTTCAGCACTCTTCCACAGAATAGAGGCACAGCCTTCTGGAGAAATTACTGAGTAAGTTGAATACTGCAGCATGTTAACGCGATCGCCAACACCAATAGCTAAAGCGCCACCAGAGCCACCCTCACCGATAACGGTACAGATAACTGGAACCTTAAGATCGCTCATCAAGCGTAAGCTTTCAGCGATAGCACCTGCCTGAGAACGCTCTTCTGCGCCCACACCAGGATATGCACCTGGAGTATCAATGAAAGTAATGATAGGCATGTTAAAACGCTCAGCTAACTTCATCAGACGCATAGCCTTGCGATAGCCTTCTGGACGTGGCATACCGAAGTTACGCATAGTACGCTCTTTGGTGTCACGACCTTTCTGATGACCGATAAGCATTACAGGAATACCATCGATACGAGCCATACCGCCAATGATTGCCTTATCATCAGCAAAGGCACGATCACCAGCAAGCTCTTGGAAGTCGGTGAAGATGCGGCTTACATAGTCCATGGTGTAAGGACGCATTGGATGGCGAGACAGCTGAGAAATCTGCCATGCGCTTAAAGATGAATAGAGCTTCTTGGTGAGCTCAACATTCTTCTTCTGGAGCTGTTCTAACTCTTTGGATAAATCAACGTCATTGCCGACAGTGGTGCTTAATCTCTTAAGCTCCTCAATGTGAGCTAATAAGTCAGCAATCGGCTGTTCAAATTCCAGATAGTTAATGTTCATCAGCAAAAATCAGTGCGCATCTACAAACAAGTCCATGCTCGTAGCATGGTTTACTTGGTTTATTGCAGTAGCAGCACTATCTCCCTTTAAGCAACAACGAAGTGATTTCTTGCTTAGCGTTGCAAAAGCAACACATCAGAGGAATGCTCCTCTGCTCGAAACCGGTTAAGGCGCTGCCATTAGTTCATGACTAAATGATTACAGCGTCTTTTAAGGCCATTGGGCTCCAATTGCCTATTTAACGCAGTTGTAAACGATATTACAGCTGCACTTCTACAAACAAAATATTGGATACTTTACTAGAAAACGCTTTGTAAATCCATACAAAGAACACGTAGATCTCGCAAGCGACGTATACATGCGGCTTTGCGATACAAAACAAGTTCCTAAAACCAGTACTTAAGCAGCATCTTTCTTAACAAAAGCGCCCGATCAGCTGCACAACATGAGCAAATAAATCTTGATGCTGGCATGTTGAACATGATCTTAGCGGCTTTGTCATTTGGTTATTGGTGATCTTTAGCTCCTGGCAGTCTTTTAATCGCAGTGATCTTTTGTTACAGAAGATCCTTTAATCTTTATGATCTTTTCATATTTAAGATCTTCTGAGCCTAATGATCTTTTGATCTTGATGATCTTTTGATCTTTTGAGCTTGATGATCTTTTAGTATTGAGGGTTGGTTGCCTTTTGCTCAAGAATACGTTTAACCGGGCCAAAGGACATCCTGTAGATATCTAAGAGTGGAAGTTTTTGTAAGATCTCAA
>SAMEA103957795__coassemble_5194_pt1 | contig 2825 bp, 2 predicted proteins | sample SAMEA103957795__metabat2_low_PE_026 | metagenome-assembled genome bin SAMEA103957795 (sample SAMEA103957795) | gut metagenome | biome: gut; material: feces | host: Canis lupus familiaris | collected 2014
CTGCCTTGCTCGATATTGACCACAACGTGCGCCTTGCTGATGCCAAGATCATCGCTGAGCCTTGGGATGCTGGTGGCTTATATCAGCTTGGCAACATCGCAGGTTCCAAGTGGCGTGAGTGGAATGGTCAGTTCCGCGATGATGTACGCTCCTTTATGCGTGGTGATGCCCAGTCCATAAAGAAGTTTGTACTAAGACTTATCGGCTCACCTGATATTTACAATGAGCGTGAAATCGACCCACAAAAGAGTATTAACTTCATTACTTGCCATGACGGCTTTACCTTAAACGATTTAGTGTCTTACTCATACAAACACAATATCGATAATGGTGAGCATGGCCGCGACGGTAATGACGCTAACTACTCCGCTAACTATGGCGTTGAGGGCGATACCGATGATGCTAATCTTTTAGATCTGCGTCTGCGTCAATGTAAGAATATGATTGCGCTTACCGTGCTTTCTATGGGTACACCGATGATCCTCATGGGTGATGAAATCTTACGTACCCAAAAGGGTAACAACAACGCCTACTGCCAAGACAATGAACTGTCCTGGATGAATTGGAATTTAGATGAACGACAAGAAGAAATGCTGCAGTTTACTAAGCAGATGATTCGTCGTCGTACCATCCGCACCCGCATTGGCTCAAATCGCCGTTTACGCAATTACACCATGCTCCATGGAGCACTGCGTAACACCAAGATCCAATGGCATGGTATCAAACCATTCCAAGCAGACTGGTCTGACAATTCCCACTCCGTTGGTATCATGATCTACTGGGGTCAGTACTCTATCTACGCCTATATCTTCGTCAATGCTTATTGGGAAGACTTAACTGTAGAACTGCCTCCTCTGCCACACAACGCCAAGCGTCAGTGGTCCATGTTAGTAGACACTGCAAGCAAGTATCCAGAGGACGTGGTAAATATCTTTAACATGCCACGTCACTGTGCCGGCGACCTTCTTAAGGTAAAAGCCCGCTCCTTAGTCATCATGGTAGCCCCTGCTATTTAAGCGCCCGCTCCCATAAGCTCGGCCTGGCACCAAAACCATAGCTTGCCAGGCCACCATCCCACTTAGCACAATCAGCATCTGCAGCAAGCTCAACAACAAGCCGCCGCCTTCTCGCAACAAGCAACAAGCATCTAGCTTTGCGACGAGCAAAGCAATGCCCCACCACGCTTAGCCATTACGCTCTGACCTTAAGATCAGGCCTAACGCCAAACCCCATCTGACCTAACTTCAACTAATCTAAGCCTAAGTCTTTGTCAGTATGATTGAGCAAAGCTGATAGTAGCCACTGATCTTGTGCAAAAGAGTCTAAGATCACCAGTGCTTAACAAGCGCAGACCAATCAATAAGTGACCGTATTAGTCTCTAGCACGGACTTAGTCACACATCTTGACTTGCTTAGGCCTAATAGAGCGGCTTTGATGCTATTATGAGCCAAAACTTTTTTCAAACAGGTGCAACATGTCCTTTAAGCCAATTCCGCCATCAGGCAATGTTCAAGACTTGCGTAATAGCAAACCAAAAACACAAGAGCAGATTGATCAAGAAAAGCAGCAAAAGAGCGATAAAGTTCGTCGTAATCTGCGTCTTTTTGCTCTGGTATTGGCTGGATACTACTTTGCATCAGCAGGTTACTCTTGGTATCAGCAAAACCAATCCGAGTCTCAAGCTGTAGTGGCTGTCAATGAGCAAAATCCACTTAGAGATCCAGCTGCTTTCCGCGAGACTTTTAACCGTCTGATTAACCAAAAAGACACCTCATTGCCTACAGCTAATGCCAATGACACCCCTGAGGGCTTTATTGCAGTACTCTCTACCGCTGTAGAAATGAAGGGCGTAGCTCGTCCAAACTCTAAAGAGCTGAATAATATTCAAATTCAAACACGCTACCCAGATGCTTTCCCTCCAGAGAGCATTAATGCGTTCCAAACTTTTGTTCTCGCTTGTGAGCTCATGGCCAATCCATCTGCAACTCAAGAAGAGGCTGACGCCATCTTAGATTCTCTTGGCATTATTCCTCGCGTTGATGCTAATGAGGCTGACAAGGTGTTTGAAAATATGTCAGTTACAAGCTCAGCATATCGCTATGAGACTTACTTTACCTCAGGCCCAATTGATGAGCTGACTTTAACTGTCACCCCACTTGCCCATGAGATGCAGACTACCGATACTCAAAACAATAGCGCTGCAGCAAGTGAAGCTAAAGAGCAAGATATGGCTGCCGATACACAAGTATCCGATGTTCCTCCAATGCCTGAAGATCAAGGCAACAACAGTGACGTACCTGAACTTTAATTAAGCCTAGGCAATGCACATAGCGTTAAGACAGGAACTATAGGCAGCATCCATACACCGATTTTGCAGCATCAAGCTGCTATAACCAAAGCCACTTTCTAGCAAAATAAGGAGCCGCCATGAAGCTACTCAAGGTTTTATCTTGGGCATTCTTAACTGCAGCATTTATCTTTGCTGCCGCCCCTTCATATGCTGACGACGATGACGACGGATTCCGTGGTATCGGCGATGCTGCCGCATCCATCTTCAATGGTGATAATGATCGCTATGACGATGACGACGATGATGATGATGATGATCGCCGCTGGGGCCGTGACCGCGACGACGATGACGACGATGATGATGATCGCCGCTGGGGTCGTGATCGCGATGATGATGATGACGACGACGACGACGATTAATCGCTCAAGCATTGATCTGCAATGGCAGATGCAATGACTTTCTCAAGGCTAGTTTCGCTCCATCTGAAACTAGCTTTTTACTTTGTAAGCCCCCAAAAGATCATGGCAAGCACCA